>ERZ761584.20-NODE-20-length-61889-cov-6.681324_pt1 | contig 61889 bp, 79 predicted proteins | sample MGYA00512168_ERZ761584 | MGnify/ENA primary metagenome ERZ761584 (study PRJEB28899, sample SAMN03785564) | bioreactor sludge metagenome | biome: EBPR Sludge; feature: EBPR Bioreactor; material: 0.22µm filtered reactor supernatant | place: Saint Lucia: Queensland...
ATCTGTGTGATACGCTTCATCATAGTGGCATTTAGCTTGAGGCCGACCAGCTCACCGACTTTAAGGAACCCTTCGATGTCCGGAGCGTCCGTCATGGTAGCTTGACCCGGGGCCATGGCTACTGCGATATCGAACTTTACCTTGACCGGGTTACCTTCAGCGTCGTTCACTGTGTACGAACGATCACCAAATTCCTTTGACAGTTCAACCTGGATCGCATTAGCTTCACGCTCTGACTCAGCGTAGATAGCCGGCAGTTTAGCTAGCAAGATCGGACTGATATCAGCCAGTGTCTTACCGTCTTCTTCGTATACTTCGAACGACACACGCCACTTGCCCTTACGAGTCATCTCTACGTAATTGCCGAGGATAGATTGGATAACCTTGTTCTCTCGCTCGTGTGCCATAGTCTCAGAGTTCAAGAGGTTCTGGAACACATTAAGCATATGGTACTGACGGTTGTCTGACACACCAAGGCTATTGATACGAGCAAGGCGACTATCACCAAAGACATCGTCATACTCAAGGAACCAACGAATTTGGTTCACGAACGGCTTAACATCTTCATGCGGTTCTACTTGTTCACGCCACTTAAAGGCATCATTCTTACGTGGACTCTTAGCTGTATCGTCACGTGTAACACGAGAGTCTGTCCAGTCGGCGACTTTCTTCTTCTCGTGGAACGTACGCATAAGTTCGGCAAGAACCTGACGTGCACGGTCGGCCTGTGCGACCTTTTCTCTTATATTCTTATTACCGTAGTCATGAAACGCGATGTCAGTGTACAGCTTATACATCCGCTGTAGCGCTTCGTTAACGAATGCTTCGTCTTCCGGCTTAAACTTATTGTCCTTAATAAGGCGTGCGACAGCTCTATTGTTCTTTTGTGACAACATAACCGTAGCGTCTTCAAGTGTAACCAAGGCGGACTCAGCCATTAGCTTCGTCTCTTTTAAGTAGATATCGTAAGCAAGCTCAACTTCTTCTTTAGTGAACTTAGCGATACCAGCTCCTGTTACCTCGCCTTCGGAGTCAACAGTATACTGTTCTAGGCCGTTAATGAATGCTTCCTTAGACAGCGTGCCCCTCTTAAGTAACTCGTCGAACACACTATGGTTAATCTCGTACGTGCCATTCGGGTGACGAACAAGCAGGCGCGGCGCTTCGCGAACCACTGAGTCACTAAGCTTGGACAACAAGTGGTTGGTCGCGGCGATAGCCATACGGCCGTACATAGAACGCTGTTTATCCGTAGCACCTGGGGCTTTATCGCCCCAGATTTTGGTAAGCTCGGTAGTTAGGGAATCACGGTGTGCGTACGGACGTGCATCGGTCCACGTGCCCATAAGGAAGCGAGCACGTTTAATCGTGTTGTCCATGATCTCCATCATCTTCTCGATTAGCGGAGACTCCATCGCCATCTGGTTCATGGTTACCAGTTCACGTGCAATAGACTTAAGTTTCTCCTTGATAGGAGTTCCAACTTTACCTCTAGCGATCTCATCAAGTTTCGAGAGTAATGACTTATCAGACCTTACTTCACTGATAACATCATCTTGCCACTCGCGTCGTGAATACGGACGACCAACGTTATCATCTTGACCATGCAAGAGTTCGTAAGTCTCTGCTGGTGTAGCACCGGCTACGCTTGAAGCCGCACGAACGATATCGTCTCGACCGCCTAGCTTCGCATCAAGATCGCCGGTAGCATGTCTGTATACCGTGAATGTGGGGTTACCACCGTTGCCTGTTAATGCATACTCACGAAGATGAGAGATGATATCATCTAGTGCTTTATCTTCAGAACGGCGTGTATCCCCGAAAACACGAGCAATCCAGTCTTTAAATAATTGTTTAAAGTCTTCCCACAGAGTACGCTTAGTCTCGTAGTGAATGCCCTCGTTAGCAGACAGCAACGCTTCTAGTGCTAGTGGACCTTCCATTGCATGAAATGCCAGGACTTCTTCCACTTGAGTAAGGAAGGTTTCATTCCTATATACCGGAAACTTAACCAGTAATTCATCAACCTTCTCTTTAATGCCAGGGATCAGAGATACTCTATGCAAGAACGTCCATCGTTCTTCGTTATCTTTGAACATAGCACGGAGTCCCTTGTGCACGATATACTCGTGTTCAAGTACTTCCATTAGTTCACGCTGGGTAGCAGTGCGCATTTGGTCTACGAACACCACGAGTGCATCATAGTTACCCATCACTGCACCACGGGACATCATATTATCCATTACCCAAACAGTGGCCAGCTTGTCGTCTGTCCACTCTCGGAGTTTGGGGTTCTCCAGTTTCATACGTTCAACTTCGCCCATTATAAACCGGGCGAAAGAGACCTTTGCACCATTGGGTGCGATCATGACTTCATCATTGGCCCGCGCGAAGAAATCCTTAATGTCCTGAAATACGTGTGTAGTTTTGAATCTGCCGTGCGGTGCAATGCGTGACTGTACCTGCTTAATAGTGTTCTTAACTTCACCGATACGGATTAGCGGTCCGGTATACCTAGCCCTTGGGTCGGGAGCAGAGGTTCTCTGTACCTTGTCTTCTTGCTGCAATCGCTTCTTGACTGCTACTAAGCTATCGCTAAGCTTTTTTATACTAGATACTGCTTCGCCAGCTGCTTGTTGTGCTTCATTAATCTCTTTAGCGACTAGTTTTGCACGCTCCCTAGTAGCAGGGTGGATCGACTTAAACGTAAAGTTCGGGTTCTCTTTAAGTACGCGTCTAAGAATAGATGTAACTGTCGTAGGTGGACGAATACCAGCTCGGACAGGTTTACCGCTAAACTCATTTAGCGTTGCTCTAAGCTCATCTCTTAGCTCAGTAATGGATGATAGAACACCTGCATTAAGGCCTAGTCGCTGCCAGTCAGCGATAGCCGCATCCATACGACCGATGGCCCACTTGATGCCTTCTTGTCCGTACTTATTAGTAGATACACGACCGGTGCTTAAATCTCTAAGCCAGATGTCTACAGCGCCAAGAGCTACCTTAATTCTATTCTTAATAAGTTTACGCTCTGCATTATCAGTAAGTGTGTTCTTAACGTACGCACTGAAGTCAGGCATAACAAGCGGCGTAGGCATTACCGCAGCTCTAACCGGTTTATCACCGAGGTTAGCAAGTACTCTCTGCGCAGCAATGCGCGCTGGCGGAAGCAGCCTAGACGTTTCTGAACTTAACCAGTTTGTAATTTCCTCGGCATTATCTTTGACGAAGCTCTCGAAGAACTTCGGGTCCGATTTATTCTGCTGCCATGCATCGTTCACGTAGTCATGGAATACCCGAGCAGAGCGCTCAGTCTTTTCGCCAGCTGTAAACTCAGTCCGGATACGCTCGATAAGTGCAGTAAGTTCATTAAACGAGATTGCTTCGTCGTTGACAACAAGCCATTTAGTGGTGCTGGTATAAGGCAGCGGTTCATCGCGCTTGCCTTCGTAGCCGAACTTCTTAGATCTGCCAAGTTTACCGCGTGCACCCTGAAGGAACTTAAACAAGTCCTTATAGTGGCGCATGCCTTGCTTATACGCCTTATCTTGACGCGTGCTTTGTTCTTTCTCAGTCTTAGGCTCAGCCTTAAGCGAAGCGGCTTCCTTAAGGTCAGCACTTTCTTGAGCAGATTTGGTCTTTTCTTTTAGGCCGATTTCTTCTAGGATATCATCCTCAAGTACGGTTTTTGAGTATTCGTCATTGACGAGTCGCAGGAAATTAGCTTCTCGTTCATCCGACCATACTTCTCCTGTTCGTCTGCGATCTTCGATGTACATCTCTGCCGCATCCATGACAGAACCAGCGGATGGCTGCTTTTGTACTTTGAGTTCTTCAGCCATGATACGTTTGGCGATCTGTTGATCGCTTAGTTGGTCTTCCGTATCTTCAGGCAGTGCACTTTCACGCGTAGCTTCCTCATTGGCGCGACGCTCAGCCTCGTAACGGTCTTGACGCTCTTGGTCTCTGCGACCAAATGGCTGCATAGCTCTGCGATCTGCGCGCTCTTGTTCTTCCTCAGTAGTAGGAGTACGAGCCATCTCGTCGTATCGACGCTGTATCTCTTCTCTGCGCGCAGCTGTTTTCTCAGCGCGTCTCCGTTTGCGGCGCTCTTGTTCTTCCTTATTTTTCTTAATGCGCTTTTGTTCTGCCTTCTGTTCAGCAGCTCTAGCTTTAGTTTGTTCAATAAGATCGGGTTCTTGTACTTGTTCTTCAGTACGACTACGGAGCCCGTCTGGGCCAACGGGTTTCTTAAGGCGATGAGGTCCGTACTTTGGAAGCCCATCTTCCATAATCGGATTATCGATAGGCTTTGGGGTAGCTTTTCTTGGTTGTGCTGCAGTCGGCGGGCGTGCAGCATCCATGGGGGACTGTTCAAAACCTTTAGGTTTAGTCTCGATATAGTTACTAAGTTCAGGGAACCTAGCTCTGAATGCCTCCGTACCTTCAGTATATGCATCCATGTTTTGTTCAGCTTCAATACGATCAAGCTGATTTAGGATGCTGGTGTACCCTGGATTCGTTGGGTTCTGCTTAGCAAGCGTTTGGATAGCTTCGCGCAGTTGCTGGATTTCATTTGCGCTTACAGGCTTATCGTTATAGAGATCCATAAAGATCTCTTCGGCGGTGCGGTAGTGCACAGACGCCGGGGGCGGCAAAGAGTTAAGCCCCGGAGGTAAATCCGGACCGCTTAGTTCAGCTGCAGCAGGGTCAGTGTATCTGTTATATCCAACAGGCGGAGCTTCAGGTCCGTATACCTCTGTGCTTGTTTGCGGCGCACTCGGCAATACGCCACGGTTTGCGCCCGCGCGATAACGCTCAGCGGCCTCTAGGTCCACGTCACGACCACCTTCAAGTGCATTGATAGCTTCAATAACAGAGTCGTATTGTTCTTGTGTTAGATTCGGGTCTTGAAGTGTATTGAGTAGCGCCTCACGTTCTGCAGAATACGTATCAGAGACTGGACGTCCAGTGGGTTCTACTTCAAGTGAACCGGCATTACCATAATTAGGATCGATGTCCGGAATTTCAAGTCCACCCATATACGCCGGTGTTGGCGGAGCATCAGTTCCCCGAACAGTGATATCTTGCGATCCCCAGAACGGCATACTTGGTCCCGGTCCTTCTGGAGTAATAGGCGCGGGAGTATCAGGTTGAATACCATCGGTCGAGAGTCCGCCATCTTCAAGGCGAACATTAGGACGACGCATACCGTAAGTGATGCCGCCGAGACCCGCGCCTGCGAAGAAGCCGCCTGAGACGTTCTCAAGCAAATCCATAGGCTCGATGTCAAGCGGACGATTGGTAGCACCGCTTACGCCTTGTTGCGTTACGATGTATTGTCCACCTTCTTCAATACCTTCGGCAGTACCTACAACACCCATACCACGAAGTACATTAGAGCCTCGTGCTCTGAGCATATCACCTGTACGAGCTGAACGTGCCGTAGCAGTAAGAATATCCGGACCAATATTAGTAAGTGGTTGGGTAATGATAACATCGCCCAGCGACTCGATAAGGGCGTACGGAAGTGCGAGGCCCCAGATATTCGCCACAGCATCAGCAGACTGAGGATCACCGCCTGCGTCTTCGATGGAGTTTCTGATATCGCCCACACCAGTCATGTAGTTGCTGCCGAACATGCCGGCAATAGCACCGCGATTACCGCCGCGCGACATGTGATACGCACGTTCACCGAAATTGAAGAAGCGATTTACATCATCTGCAGATGCGATACTATTACGCACAGCGAAGTCTGCGACTTCTTCACGGGTTAGGGCTGTGGCTGCTTGCTGTGTAGTAATACGTGCAGCTGCTGCTCGTTCGTACGCCAATGCGCCTCGACGTAAGTTCTGGCGTAATGCTGTTTCAATGCTTCTGCGTGTTGCAAGACGCAGTGCTTGATTAGCCATGAAACCTTCTACTGCACCCACTGGTGCACCAGCGCCAGCGCTAGTTGCACCGCCGATGAGCGCGCCTAAACTCATAGACACAAGTGTCTCGACTAGCCACGGTACACCTTGGACGGCCATCTGTGACACATATGTAAGCGCGTCACCCGGATCTTCGATATCTTGCAGACGCAAGAGAAATGGTGCGTTATCGATAAATTCCTGGCGCAAATTCTCACGAGCAGTCTGCGCCCACTCCCATTCCGGGTTGACGGCTAGTGAAGCACCTACTGCGATATCGCCCATGCCTCGCCATGCGTGTTCCCACGCTTCACCCATACGACGACCGAACCCAGGATTACGGATGCTGTCGATGTACGCAGCATACTCATCACGTGGCATTTCACGCCAGTCTGAGGCGGTGTCCGGTAGAGTGAACCGTCGTGCAGGTTGATTAGCCCATTGCTCTGATGCAAGTGCAGCAGAAGCATTACGTTCGTTGAACGGTTCTGCACCATTGACAACGATGTTACCAGTAGATGGACTGTAGAAAATTTGTGCCTGAGTAGGCATAGTCTGGACAGGTTGGGGTCGAGCAAAGATAGAATTAATATTTTCTCTGAACTGCCCCGTATCCATGGCAGGTGCTTGCAATCCGGCTATAGGCGATCCGCCTGTGTTGTCGTTCAGTAGCGGACTGTTCATACCAACAGCAGGTCCAGATAACTCTAGACCTGCTTGAGTGTTGAGGTATTGATCGTCGTTCAGTAGTGGGTTACCGAATTGCATTTAGTTTCTCTTATCGCAGTGCTGCATCGCCCATATCAACGTGGTAGTGATCGCCAGTTGCGACAACTCCACCGGGGAAGCGTTCGCCCCGACGAATAAATCTAGGTTGTAGAGGCATATTGGGGTACCGCTCTCTGATAATTGCAATTGCCTCTTCGTATTGCCCTGGAGGAATATCAATTGAGTTACCCTCCGGGTGACCGCCGCGTACTGCGTTTCTGTTACGCACACCGGCCCCAGGAGTAAGTCTAATTCCTCTTGATGTAAGTAGATCATACACTTCTTGCGCACGACCATTATAATTACCCGGACTGTTTCCATGTCTTGCGGAGACAGGCGTGACATTAGGAGGATTATCAATCATACTAAGGTCAGCATGTGGGTCTGCAATCGGTCTCAGTTCGCTCTCCATATTAGAGCTGGGTGCACGACGCGGTCTAGGGCCCGGACTTGGAGATGCATGACCTCTAAGCCTATCAAGGAAATCAGAAATGTTAAATCCTTGATCCTCTAATACGCGTTGGAGAGTGCCAATCCCTCCGGCAGTGCCAGCGTTAAACTCATCTTGGATGCTTCCTGCGGGGTTACGAATGTTTTGCTGCGTACGATCATACATAGCAGCTCCCGCTACTCTATCCTCCATTTGTCGTTGTCTAATACTACCGTGTGTAGTTGGATCCGGCGGAATAGGTATAATAGCGCCGGGACCATTACGTGTAGGGATATGCGGAACTGGAAGTACCGCACGCTGCCCGAAACTAGTACCGGGCTGTTCTTGCGGGCGCATAAGATCTTGCGGAGCCGCATCTGTGCTAGCACCTAATGGGTAATCGGGAGTTTGCTGTGTTCTACCGCGCAGGCGCACTGGGGTTTGCGGGCTTGTAGGTCCTGGAGGTGCAGCAAACGCAGCTTGTCCGCGAGGAACTAAAAACTCACGGGGTCCACCTTGGCTTTGGATATAGTTAAGTGGGTTACCACGACTATCGTACAGGTTTTCAGGCGGAGCAAGGCCGGCTTCTGGTTCGGGTGTAGCTAATTCACCGTACGGTGGCAGTGCCACATCCGGAGCGTACTGTGCAGCGAAGTCATTGTACATTAATTAGCCCCTGAGCCGGTCACGCCTGCAACGCCAGTAACTCGTCTACCAACAACTTGTCTTTCTGTACGACGACCATTAGTATCCGGCACTCTTACATCTTGTTCACTAAGGTTCACAATTACTGGTACCGGTTCACCATTAGGACCAATCTCTTGGTACTCATAATACGCACGATTGTTCGTGCTGTCAACAACTAATCTACCTTCACCGCGTGCGATGCGTTCGCGGGTTTCATTATCAGCGTTAGCGATCATTGCACGAACATATCTATCTTGTTCGGCGCTAAGCGCATTAATCTGTGCGACTTGGATGTCAGCTCCTGCTGCAATACTAGCTCTAATGATCTCAGCATTAGACTCGCTTCTAGCAGCAACGGCCTCACGGTCAACTAGATATTCTGCGCGCTCAAAGAGTTGCCCCATAGTAAGTGGATTAGATGTAGCGGAGATCCACTGTCCTTCGTTATTAAGTACTTCGATATGGAACCTATTACGGTCTTCGCCTGTTGGCGCAAGCCTAGTAGTATTAGCTGGTCGTCCGCTATAAAGACCGAGAAGGTCGGCTAGAGCTGTACGATGTCCTTGTGATGCAGCACGAAGCATTGTAAGTCGTTCTTGGTGTATGTATGCAGCTTGGCTCTGTAATGCCTGGGCAAAGAATTGTTCAGCTTCGGCGTTACGTCCATGGCTAGCTGCTACTTGTGCAAGCCGTAACTGATCTTGCACTACTGTTTCAAGCATACGCATTTCTGGCGTAGGCTGTAGAGCAGCGCTAGTATCCGGATCTCCACGATAGAATGCAGCGTCCGGCGGTTCAAGGCCACCTGGATTTACTTGAGTATTGGGGCCTCTATACGGTGCGGTATCTGGGGTGTCTACGGTTGTGTCTTCTACACCCGGCTCAATAGGAGGTGGGATCGTAGCTGTAGCACTCGGGGCATTCGGGTCAGTTGTTGCACCGAGAGGGCCCGGCCATACTAGACCTTCTGCATCTACATCATTTGGGCTACGTACACGTACAAGTCTGCCATTCTCGATATCAAGTCCGGCTTGTCTTAGGCGCGCACGTGCTTCTGCTCGCTGAGCCTCAGTAACTCCTGGTCGCTCACGACTAGCACGAAGCATAGGCGATACTGATTGAGCAACTGGGTTAGTACGTACTGCATGAGCATAAGCACTCCAGGCAGCACGTTGCGCTTCAGTCAGTTCGCTAATACGAACAGGCGCAGTTCTTACAGAAAGGTCTCTACTAGCTAAGGCTTGTTCGGCTAGCCCTTGTGGAGCCGGCGGAGCAGCCTCATTGGCCGCTGCATCTGGAGTCAAGTTAGCCGGCCCTGTCCCGCCAACTGCGTTCCTGCCCGGACCTGTTGGTGTTGCGTTAGGTACATCACGTCTGTTCATACCGGCGAAACGCTGGTCTGCGGTCTCGAAAAGGCCTGCTCTATTAGCATAGGCACTTTGGTTACTACGAGCACGATCAAGGTTATAGCGATTCTCTTCGTCTACACCACGGCGTAGTTCTCGATTGGCCCAACGACGTTGCGCACGCTCGTCGATCTCTCCGTAGTAATCGCCCCATCTACGTGCGTAGTCGACTGTATCGGGTAATTGTTCACCGAAATTAAACATAGCTTACCTCTTACCCGCGACCGAAGTTGAAGCCACTATAGAAGGCATCATCGTCATCTTGATTATTCTGTTGCGAAGACGGATCGGGAGACGTAGACGGGCTATAATTACGTTCACCAAACGCACCAATGAAGCCGCCAGCTGTGCTGCGGTTATTCTGTTGGCGTGCACGTGCCTGACCAAGAAGTAACTCTGTCTCTGCTTGCCATGGTCCATAGTTAGGACCGGTAAGAAGCCCGGCTCCTTGGGCACGAATGGATGCTTGGTTGCGTTCACCCTCACCCCAACCCTGACCCCAAGCAAGGGCTTTAGAACGAGCTGTATGCAATGAAGCGCTACGCTCGTAGGCCTTACGTTGGCCTTGGTCAAGAGATCCACCTTGTGTAGTCGCGATATTACGCATCGTCTGGCGGAACTGGTTAGCCTCCATACCTGCAACATCTGCCATGCGAATGCGCGCCATCCATGATGGATCATTACGATCTGCTTGAGCGAGCAACTGTTGCGCTGCTTGCATACGTTGTGCATATGCTGCCTGTTCTTGTGCGCTTAGGTCCGCTAATGCTTCACGTTGTTGCGCAACGAGGGCGTCAATCCGATCTTGACTATCGTTGTTCACGATAGCATTAATAAGTGCTGAACCAATACGGTTGATCCCGTCACCGCTGAAGATATTACTAATTTGACCCATAATACCTGTAGACTGCGCACCAGCTGCAGCGCCAGTAGTAGCTCCAATAGAACCACTTATAGTATTAAGTCCTACTGTTGTTCCAGCTGATACACCCGAGCCGACGGCACCTACAGTAGGAGCACCAATGGGGCCCTTCGTAAGTGCACCAATGCCGCCTACACGTGCTAGTCCGCCCATGCCACCTTGCAGAGCGCCTGCGCCTGCGGCACGCCAAACGTCACCGCCGCGTGCGCCACTTGCATAAGCGATACCGGCGTTAGCGATGGCACCTACAGCAGCCGAGCCGATTACGTTCGTGAGTCCTGCTCCGAAGATACCTGTCATAGCACCGGAGAGACTAGCACCAATAGCTGTACTACCTGCGATAGCACCCCATATGGCAGGGGCAGCGAATGGCATAACCACTGCTGCAATAACACCCAGGACCCTACCTACCCTACCGGCGGCCTCTGGCTGTTCGACTGGTTTGGTAGGTTCGAACACCCTACCTGATACAATAATACTAGAGGCGAAGCCTGACATGGACTGTTTCCCTTTTAAGTCCTAGTTTTTCAACAAAGTTTTCCATGCGATCTGGCACGTATGCGTCGATGGCTCGCGCCCCATTCATGATACACCAACCCTTGAAATAATCCCAATAGTCGTTGATGTGTTTACGTAAATTCTTACCTGCAACTGTTACGATATTCATAGTAGGAAGCGTCTCAGACGGAGCTGGAGCAAGCAACATAACTAACTCTACATTCTGATCATCCAGAACTACAAACATAAACATCTGTCCCGCCATTGCCGCCTGAAGGATCTTATCTGGCGGATATTCCTCTACAACAGGCGCACTCGCAAGGAGCGGTTCTACTTGCGGCCAATATGTCATAAGTTGTTGCTGTGTAGAAAGTAATAGCGGTTTAGTTTGTTGCATCCGGTGGTGTCCTTGCTTGTTCAACGAGTTTGTCAAAATGCTTCTTGCCATGATAGATCAAGGCATCTTCCGGAATAACATACTCTCTAGGGTGTAGTTTTGCAATATGTGTTTTATCGCCTGTCATACCACCGTCCGAGTATTCCGGGATAACACCGGACTGTTTAGGCTGTTGTGTTGGTGATGGCGCTTGGTTCTGCATCACATTACCGCCAGGATGTAGTGACTTACCGGCAACTATAAGAACATACAACAACCCTTGGTCCATTTGTTGTGGGATATCTTGTTCGGTACCAAGACCGTTCTTAATAGCGAACTCTCGAATTTGCGGGTATGACTGCGGACTAGCTAATGCAGTCTTAGCGAGCTGCACAGCCGTGTTAAGTTCGTCTGGTGTTAGCTCACCTGTCTGCATGGCAAGAGCAATAACATTCTGGATTTTCTGGACTTCTTCCGGATGCTGCTTTACGAACCGTTGGGCTTCTTGCTCGATCTGCGCGCTATCCATTGGTGCTGGAGATGCTGCGCCCAGAGCCGGACCGCCAGTGGGCATCATACCGGGTGGTTGAGCCTCGACTTTAAATCTGGCAGACGGTAGTGTTCTACCGGTGCCCGCACTTGGCGGTCGCATAATCTCACCTGGACGAACAGGTCTACCTTCCTCGTCAAGCATACCACCAGCTGCAAAACTAATGGGAGTTCTACCAAACATGTCGCCATTGTTATTGTTTGTATCGGGATACATGTACTGAGGCATAGTGTTAATAGCGTTATTGCCCCCAGCGTTAGAGAATATGCCTTGTTGTGTATTTCTAATCATGCCGCCGAAGGAGCCGCGAACTCCTACTGGTTGAGTAGGAGTTACACTAGGCATAAGTCCGCCAGCATTATTAGACCCGGCAAGGTCTGGATTGTTTCTACTGTCCTGCACAATACGGCCACCCACGGACCTTGCGATAAAGCTGTTCGGGTTTTGTTCCAAGTAGGCTTTACCCATAACAGACTCGAATAATGAAGGCATTCTAAGAACCTTTGACTTGATCTTTTAGTTGTTTAACTTCTGAGCGCAATGCATTGAAGTCTTCTAGTAGTGTACGGAAATCACTTACTAGTATAGCGTAGTCATCCCCAGAAGCTAGATTCACACCTGATACTGAGAATGCCTGTCCTTGAGCTCTAGTGGCACGAAGTTTAGGTGGGTTAACATTAACTGCTACACTATCTTTATATACTACATTATTATCTACAGTGGTTAGCGCATCCTGAACGGCCTGCAGAAACACTACTAGACCGAAGGGCAACCCCTCGATACTTAGTCCAGTTACACTAGGCACATTAAGTTTATTACCCATTACACTTCTTTCAGAGACAACGGAGTTTGTCCAAGGTGGATTGCTCTAATACGAGCATTACCTTCAATCGCAACCTCAAATGTATCAGATCTATATCCACGGGGCAAGCGAAAAATTTCATCGTTGTAAACTTGATTAGAGTAGACCTCTACACCATCTGCCCATAAGGTGAACGTTATTGTAGGTGTATCAGTATAATCTGCCTTGACCCGTGCTGCTCCTATATTGTTGTAGTCCTGCGTAAGCAGTACTTTAGACTTCCACTCTGCAGTCTGGTAGGGTTCGTCAGGATTATCCCACTGATAGATATCGCCACTGGTGCCCATGGCTAGATAGACTTTACCGTTAACTGCATCATTATAAGCAGCCGTGAATATATCATCGCACTTCACAAACGAACCGCCGTCTTCTCTTGAGTACATATACACAAAAGAGCCGGTCGAGTGCGATGCAAAATAACTATTGTCGTAGTATACTCCAACTAGTGTAGTAGGGTCATATGCTGCTACCCACTCATCTGCGTTATATACTGGAGCTGTAACTAGTTGTGCTCCGGCAGTTGGCGAGTATAGTGCTAGACCTTCATACGTAGGGTATAACACACCAAAGTTCATGGAGACAGCACCACGAGCAGAGATACATGGGTATAAAGTATCCACCTTCTGTAATGTCATAGTGGCGGGATCGGAACCCGTAAGGATATAAGGGTTCTTCTCAGTTAGGATAACCGCACCAATACCACTAAGCGCCCTAATAGCCACGATGTTAACATCGAGTACTTTAATATAAGCTTCTGGCCAAGCGTGGGGCTGGTCGGGTTCTGTAAGGTACAAGGAATTTCGGACAAATCCTGCCAGTATGTTATTCTGGATGACGGTAAGTCCTTCGAGGTCTTCAGGCGGAGCAATCCATTCGTCGGACACCAGATTATCTGTTAGCTTTTTAGAGTTGAAGTCATCAGTAAAATCAAAGTCGCCGCCGTCACCCCAGTAGCGAGCATCATCCTCGTCTGGGTTTTCGCTAACATCGTGATATAGGACACCAGTTGTATCAGCTGTACTAGCGATGGCTGTACCCGCAGAAACATAAGAGAACGTATATGCATCTGCAGTATCTGTTACAATACCGTCTGTTATATCTACCGAAGTATTAGTGCATCCAATAAGTTTAAACCTGTCGCCAACCAAAAGGTTGTGCGGTTCCTGCATCGTTACAGTGACAACATCGCCGACACGCTCTACAGTTGCGGTATTCTGCGGAAACCACAGTGTGCGTAGCAAGTAGAAGTCTGTCTCACTAAAGCCAGCAAGTGTACGATATAGCTTTACTCCGCGAATAAAGTTCTTGGCTGGAATTAACGGCGGATACGTAGGTAAGTTAGTAACAGTAACAACCTGCCCATCCTTTATGACTAAGTCATCTGAAGGATCGGAGCCTACGCTCTCTTCTCCCCACGGAGTGTACCATGTATACGTGTAAGTGCGAGCATATGTCTGACCACCAAGCTCAACAAACGTACCTGTAGCCGCGTATTCAGCCTGCTCAAATCCGGGAAGGAATACTTTAAAGTGCGTGTCGTCTACAACGATTACTTCTGAACCAGTAGTATTATATGCGCGTGTATCTATTTTCAAGTTACCGCTAGTGGCACCAGATTCTGTCTCTGTGTAGGTAAATGTGTTAGTAGCTGCAGCTGATACAGTATACGCACCGCTCGTGGCATTTCCAGACGTAATGGTAACAAACACCGTACCGCCATTAACGATACCGTGGTTGTTTAGAGTAACTGTTACGGTTGTGCCGCTACGCGAATACGTAGCTGCGTAATGTGTAAAGCCTTTAACAGTTACAACCATGCCGGTACGTAACCTGTGTGGGGTAGATGTTTCGAATGTTACAATACCACCTGAGTCACGTGCTACACTCGTGATACCGCGTGCAGTATAAGTAGCGGCGGTAGTAACTAGTTTGGTTTCTGGAAGCGGTAGACCAAGTTCATAGTAATCAGCAGGATACGGAGCTGAACCTGAGGTAGCTAGATCATAAGTGGTTACCTTAGGTACACCGTCGCCTGTATAATAAAATCGCTGCTCAGACACTACAGGTTCAAAAGCCGGTGTAGCTACATCTACTTCATTCTCCCACGACATCCACACTAAAGCGTTAGTGCTCGGATTGACAAGCGGATAAATGGTACGTGTAGTACCTGTACGACCGGAACTACCTACGATGACTGGTTCTGGATACGGAATTATATTTCCCGAGTCAAGTTTAGTATTACGCGCAATCTGAGCTAAACCGTCAGCCAGCAGTTCTGGTGCGATTTTAGGTGCGATACCTCTAAACTTGTCTAGCTTCAGTCCAGCCATTAATCTCTCTCACGCGTAACTTCTTCTAGACGTGCATTACACCTCCAGAAGGCCCGCTCCTGATCTATAGAAAATTCCGCTAGCTCCGAGAAGGTCAGTGTCAGTTCGCTCGGCCTCTCGACTACTAGGTCCCGACATGTCATATTTTGTGTCGGTAGAACTGGCCCCCGCGTCGCGCACGCTGTCAATGCCAGCAGCCCAAGGGATAGCGATGTCAGCTGGAACAGGCGTCTTAGCATTTACTGCCTCCTGAATATCTCGTTCGGCATCTTCGCCGGCACGAATGATTATAGTATCACGTCGGTCGATATCTTGTTGTACTTCAGCAGCATGTTGCCACTGTTCTCTAAGATCTCTCTCGTCCTCTAGAGCTTGTTTAGTCAATGTAAGGTCACCGTAGACCCACATAGCTGCACCAATAGCAGCCATAATGATGTAATGGCCGATAGGAAACCCCTTGATCCAACTAAGCATTAGGTAACTCCAGAGCCAGTAATAATGATGTTATTAGTGTCCACTACATAGCCTACAGCGAGCGTGTACGCTGCTAATGTTCTGTTACCTGTTGTAGCAGTGCCACCTAAGCGAAGTGTCATACTAGTACCTTGAGAAATGATACGTGACGAACTGCCAGCATAAAAGAGGAATGCCTGCCTAGCAGAATACACTCCGCCATTAAGAGTTACTCCGCCAGTCATATTAATAACACAATCAGCATCGGCCAGTGCTAGTGTGCCGGTAGTATTAGTCGATGCCTTCATTGTACCTTGTAGCGTGCTCAACCCAGTAACAGAGCCGCCTGTCACAGTAACAGAACTAGACGCCTGGGTAGCAATAGTACCTAGTCCGATATTGGTACGGATAGCTGAGTTGTTAGCAGAACCGAGCATGGTGTACACATCAGCACTAGTAGATACAGCTTGTGGTACCCCACTACCTGAAGACGAACGACCGATGAGTTGATACTGACTAAGGTTAGCCATCTTAGCAAGAGTAACAGCCGCATCATCTAGCGTCCATACTGTACCAGAGCTAGATACCGTAATGCTGCCCTTATCCCCATCGGTGACTAGAACGCCCGTTGCCCATGATGGATTAGCACCTACACCACCTGTCTGCAGTACTTGACCTGCTGTACCCGGAGCAAGTGCAGTCCATACTGTGCCATTGCGGTATAGAATGTTTCCTTGTGTAGAACCAAGCATGTCGAGAACATCGGTAGCGCCAAGTGCTGAAACCGCACCTGTGCCACTGGCTGTGCGACCTAAGACTGTATCAGTCGCTACGTCTGCTAGTTTAGCAAGCGTAACACTTCCAGCTGCAAGATTATCCTCGGCGAACTTATCTAGCAAACCCTGGTTAGTGGTGCGTAGTTCACACAATGCTCCAGCGGTAAATGCGCGCGCAGTCGTGCTCTCTTGGGCACGAACGATGGTCATACTATCACCGGATCGTGCTGTGACCTTAACAATCTCGTAGTCTCCATCCGTAGACTCGATTGTCATATAGAAATAATCGCCGGATCCAGCAGAAGGGAATAGAGTTCCGTCACCATATGCTACAGTGAGACCTACATCAACAGCGCTAATAGCTGTATCGAGAGTGCTGAATGCATTGTTTTTAAATTTAACGCCCATTATATCCTCTTATAGCCATGCAACAGCGCGAGCACTCATAGGTCCGCGAACATGGCCAATATTAGCACGACGTCGTTTCTCAAGGTACCCTTCACGAAACTTATTGCCGTAGTGTACGGCGTAGTCTGGGTTAGTCCACTCTTTGTTGGGCATAGAGAAAAGAGTTTCAAGTGCGCCCCATACGAACAAATCTTCTAGTTCGTTGAACGCTTGTTCATCCATCTCGTCTGCAGTACGCAATGGCTTAAGTGCAAGCCACATGCGGCATGTGTATGTCTCTTCACCGTCTGGCAATGGAAGCACGACATATCTCTGGGGCGACACCATTGTAACAGCTTCCGGCTTAGCAGCATCTGCTACTACAGAGTCAGGTAGTACGAAGTCAGATCCTTCGTTGAATACATCTTCGTTATACTCACTAGCACCGATATATCCGCCGGGAGTTTCACTCCAAAGTTCTTCTGCATCCTGCCCGCTGAGGAAATCTGCCCATTCCGGATAGCACGAGATCGCAACATCTAGATTAATAAGGTGTAGTGGGCGATCATTCATGCTAAAACCAAACATGTGTTCCACTTCAGAATCAGTCGGCACATCAAAAGCGTACTCGTACACTCCCGGCAACAGTTGACTAGTTGCAGGTACATACCGCCAAGCTAGCGTCTTTTCACACGCTAATCTAGCAGCCAGCCTAATATGCTCTAGTACTGTAGGACGTGGCACTCTTGGTACCAGTGCTTCTACGCGTCCGGCAATGCTAGAGAAGTTACGATTAGCCATAACTAGCCTCTACGTCTCTGTTCTTGTAATTTACCATCTTCATTGTCTACTACATCTCTCTGAGACATGTCAATGCCTAGAGCTTGCAGATAAGAGTCAAGGAACGCTTTAGCCCTCTGCGTCTCAACGTGTTCATTATCTACGACTTCTGCTAGATATACGGTACAATCTACGATAGCACCTTTATAGCTATCTGGCAAAGCAATCGTATCACTAAGTACATAATCACTAGGCACCTCAATGTATTCTACACTGAGTTGAGTGCCTGTGGCTGGAGCAGGATAAAGGAAATATCGACGGGGGTTACGTGGGTGGCGCATCCAATTCACTGGGGTTCCGGAAGCCTCGGTGGTCCAATCGGGTGCTGATCTATCCATCGTTTCCTTATCTACTTCACCAATAGCCCCGCCGCCAACAACACGATGTACCTCCATGATACGCGTAATGGTGGACGAAAGCTCTTGCTCGACTTGACCAGCTGTCGGTGTGATATTAGTATCGGTGATAAACAAATCCGGACGCACCATAGCTGTGCGCTTAATAGCCTGATTAACAAACCCGAGCAGATCTGCATCGGAGAAACGTTCCGGCATCAATGAGTTGTCATCGCTAATAAGTACACGTACTTGGTCAATGATTTGTTGCGGAGTCATTAGATGTTCCCAACAAGTCCTACAACTTCAGTCGTAGTCATCTTTTTATATGGCTTAGCATTACGCGTCGTAAACGGCTTAGATGCCTCAGCCACGAGTTCAGGCGCTACCTGTGGTGCTGGTGTAACCGCGCTTGCTGGGACAGATACATCGACAGCGATTGCACGCTTACTGAGATCCACAGGGGCAAAGCGCTCAGGATAAGCTTCTTGTTCGGTGACTTCAATAACATCTGGGTGAGCCGCGAGGCGTTCATTCCACTCGAAAATCATACCGTTATTTTTACTACGAAGATAGCGCATGGTTAATGTCCTCTAAAGAAAGCTACTACACCCATTATGATGGTGGCACCGATAGCAGTTAATACCATAACTAAACCTTGGTTCCAAGCTTTATTTTCTAGGTTTTCGCTACGCAGTCTTGTAGATCTAAGATAGTGCATGTCTTGCTGGTATGCCAGCATACCATCAGGGCTAGACGTATCTATACCCATGCTTAGTAGCATTTCTCGTACCGTTTCTTGGACGGTCTCTTTTATGATGTGTTTCATGTTTGTAGCCATGTGTGTACCTACGGTGCTGCTGCATCTGTAGCGTTAAGTGTGTATGTAGCAGAGTCTTGGACTGAATTATCTCCTGTCCATCTTACCTCTAACAAGATATCACTACTAAGTGCCCCGGACGAAGACTGCAGTGTCCATGATTTCGTTGTTGCTAGTGACAACCATGAGCCTAATGTGCCGTCCGGTGTATCACCACTAGATAGTGTGGCGCGCACTTCGTAGTCGCTCATGTTCGTTTGTGGTGTAATCCAGTCTCCTACGACTATAGGTGAGCCATTATAGTATATCGATAAGCTCCCGTTTCCGTTAAGCGAGACACCAGCGGTCATGCTGCTATAGGCATCAGACGTGTCATCGTCTATGCTTATAATATTGGGAGAATATGATGCGCCTGACAGAGCAGCTACAATTAACTGAAACATCTACAGCACTCTATACATAAACGTGAAGTACCACGATTGGTTTCCAATATCGATTGGATATATCGATATCTCAACCGCGTCATTCGTAGCATCTGCTAAGATCGCGCCATAGTTATTGGGAGCTCCAGCATAACTTACTGTAGTGCCTGCTGCATGACTGCTGTCGCTGAAATTAGAAGCTACCGGTAGTGTCATACGTAGTCTAGTCCAAGTCGCAGCACCTGCAGTAGGGTCAAGGTCAACCTTACCGGCTACGTGAACCACATCACCGATTTGAGTGTAAAAACATGAGTATGCAGTCGAGGCTGCTACGTTAGCAACACCCGTTAGTGTGGGGGTGTATGTGCCGTTAGCGAACCCTAAATTAGTGCGTGCCCCTGCAGCAGTGGATGACCCAGTGCCGCCGTCTGTAACAGGTATATCTGTGCCGCCTGCTCTATAGATAACGTTACCTTCAACACTTATATTTCCGGCGCTATCACGAGCAATCGTTGTGTCACTAGCATGACCAAGTTCTAGTGTGCTTAGTGTAGTAATCTTACCGGTCGAAGCAACCTCGAACAGAGTCGATGATCCTGTACTATTAAACAATCTAGCAAATGCACCTGCACCGGCGGCGAACATTGTAAACCCGGATTGGTTCACAGTTACATGTTCATCAATAAGGAATGCATAGTCCACTTGGTCTGTAGTATTAGTATGTGTCAGCCATAAACCATAATCGATTTTCTTGTTGGTTGAGTCGATACTAAATTGGTGTGCAGTGGATAAGGACGTTGAGGATCCTGGTGTCACAGCTGATACAGCGCCCACAATAGGACCTGTGCTGCTATTATTAGCAGATACGCGTGAATACCAAGTCTTTACAGTGCCGGGGCCTTTGTTAGTAATAGACACCAATCCGGCATACAAATTAGACGTAGAGTGTGAACCTGATTCGCTTTCGAGGTTCAGCGTAGTATATGAAGCTATACCGGCGCTGCCGATATTAAATGTATTATCCGCGCGGAAAAAATCCAGATGTTTAGATGCGGCCACAGTAAGACTAGCCGACCCAAAGCTAAACATTGAAGCTTCTACACCGAGGAATGTATCATACACTGCGTATGTAGGGTCGACATTAAGTCTGCCATTAAGTGTGTTACCGGTAGCATGGGTAAACACATTAGCACCTGCTAATGTGGCAAATGCTGAAGCGTGGCTACCATCTAGTAAATCTGCGTCCAGTCCGGAACCGGTGCCGTCTACTGTGAGTAGTTTGGACAACACATCTGCGGCTGTGTAGCTAGCTGATAATAGCTTAGCAAATTGATCTTCGAGATTCTGGACAGTAAGCCGCAGCTCTACACGCGCGCCAATATTAAAAGGAACAGCAATAGTGTTCTCTTGCCCTCGAACGGCAATGAAGCTACCAGAGTTAATCTGGGTAACCTTCACAATTTCGATTGTGCCTGTAGTACTCTCAAGAGTACAGTAAAAATAATCACCGACACCTAGGGTTGGGAAGTCGCTAACGTCATCCACATAAATTGTAGTGTCGGTGCTGCTGATGTTGGCAGCTAGTGTGGTATGCGCGTTATTTGTGAGGGTAACACCCATCATAGAATCCTTTAGTAATGGGGAGCCGAAGCTCCCCATTATAGTTAGACAGTAGCCGAGAACGGAGTTGCTTCCGTGCCGGAGGCTTGCGAATAGCCCCGAACAAAGAAGTGACCCGAAACGGCATCAACAATCTCAAAGTACTCGCCCTGAGCCGCGAGGCCGGTAGTAGTACGATTGAGCGTGATCGTGTCGTCGTTGTCTGCTGCCCACCAAATATTCGGTGCAGTAGCAGTGTCAGAGTCTTGGACAACATAGCCACGGAACTCATCCGTAGTGTTGCCGACTTTGATGACGTGCGAGTTGGAAGTAGCCGTAACAGTAACAAGGACCTTGTAAACTGCGCCGCTACCGGTTGCGCTAGGGAGCGTAAGAACGCTACCTGAAGCAGTGTCGAGCTTCATAATCTTGCCAGAGTGCTTTGCCTTCGTGAGCGTAAGTGCGCTACCCACAGAAACAAGCGCTGCAACATTAGTGCCGCCCGAAATGTCCGGGTTCTCCAACTTTTGGCCATCAAGCGTGATGCCAGTATAGATTCCCATTTTATTCTCCTTTATGGAGGGGGCCGAAGCCCCCAACCAAATTAGTTAACCGACTCAGCAGCGTCAGTGTTCAGGAAACACGCCCATGCCCAGACGACGGCGTTCGCGGGAACAGCCGTATTCAAGAGCAGATCAAGCGTATCTGCCGAAGAGAACAAAACGGGTGCAGCAAGACCGGTTGACAAGTTTGCCAGTGCGTTAGACGCACCATCGTTAACAAACGCATTAGCAGCAATCGGCGAACCGCCGGTGCAGCCAAAGTCAAACGTCGCTGTAGTATTAGTTGTTTCGGCTTCAGAGACAGTCAAACCACCGGCGAGCATAAGCGCACCAGCGGGGATCTGCAGAACTTGCAGCGTATCGCCAGCAGCGAGAGCCGTAGCACTAGCCGCAGCACGAGCCGCAACGATCTTTGCGAAGTCGAGCTTCACAGAGACCCAGCCGAGTCGCTTATCAGCATGAGCGCCGTAAGCAGCCGAGCCCTTGTAGAAGCCCAAAGTATCAGTATAGTTAGCCATTATATTCTGTCCTTCTAAGGATTACGAGAACTGGATAACCGACGTCGCGATAGCTTCCGGCTTAACGACCTTGTAGCCGTAAACATGGAGGCCGCGAATCAGCGAACCAAACGTGCTTTCGGCACGCAAGTTTTCCATCTTCGTCATTTGAGCGGCAAACGTAAGACCGCGCTTCGTACCGGCGATAATGTTGGTCTTACCGCTAGACGTATACAAGTTATGTGACTTGTAGATCATAAAGCGATCAATCATACCAACGCGACCGTTACGCACAATCGACGTGCCGTCACCCGAGAGAGATGCATCCTTCAGTTCTGACTTCTTAATCAGGCCGACCGCCTTAGCCGGGAGTACAAGGTACCGATCCGTCTCTGGGCAGTTAGCTTCGTCGAGCACCGTACCGATGTCAACGATAAGATCGATGATGGAGGTAGTACCGCCAGCACCATCCTTAGTGACCGTCAGCGGGCTAGCCGTAGTACCGAGGTTAAACGACGCGGTCTTTGCGCCGGCCGTAAGCCCTTGGTTGCTGGCGTGGATGCCCGTAAGCATACCGGTCAGGACGTCTTGGTCAACTTCAATCTTAAGGCTCTCAGACCAGTCTTGTGCCCAAGCATCCATCATATTGATGTCCGATTGAGTCACGTCAACGTCATCTGCGACGGCGTTGAAGTACTTGCCCTTGTCGATCAAGAGCTCCAGCGGATCACTGTCCGGACGTTCGACTTGCAGGGTTTGACCCTTGACGTAGTCGCGAATAGTGATGCTCGGCGTAGTGCGAATATGCACAGTATCGCCTTGAGCCTTAATCATACCTTCGTAGTCAGTGTTGCTGATCGCCGAAAGAACGGTCGAGTCGTAAAACTTCTCGATCAGCTTACCAGCCCACAGCTCCGGGATAAAGTTCCCAGCATACTGCGGATGGCCGGAAGTAACAGGAAAAGCCATTTATATATTCCTTTAACTTTAACTAATTCGATTCTCTGCTTGAGCAGCAAAGATATCGTCTTCGATTTTCTTTTTCTGTTCAGGACGACCGTTGTACTTACCAAGCATCACGTCCTTATAGAACGTGCTGATCTCATCACGAGTCCATTGTTTCTTGGTTTGACCGGTTGGTGCAGTCGAACGACTGTTACCCGGTGCTACATACTGTTCGAGTTCACCCTGAGGTTTAGTTGGAGCAGGCGTCTGACCCCCTGCTGCCGTTCGTTCCCATTCCCTAAAAAACTTAATAACTCTCGATGCATTAAGTTCGCTCTGTGCTTGCGACAAGAATTGCTGTCTAGTTGCCCCAGTAACCGGATCTTCAGACAGCAGCCATTCTTTAAATGCTTGACTGTCGTTGATCGATTGCCAGTTGGGGACTTGCGTATTAATTGCTCCCCAGAAATCAGCCTTAGCCTGTTCAATCTGTGAGCGTGATAGGTCTTGGACCACAGGCACCACAGTATTATTAACGCGACTAACTTCGTTTTCTAGTTGGGCGATACGCGCCAGATAAGCATCTTCACTTTTACGGAAGATCTTCTCGGCTTCTTCTTTCGCTGCACGACGCATCATCTCTAGGGTTTCACCGTACTCTTCTTCGTCTTCTGCAGTTACATACTTAGTCGGAGCGACTGGAGTCTGTGCTGCTTTTTCAACTTCGATGAGACGTTGTTCTAGATTATGGTAGGCATTATTGGCTGCAGCTAGATCACTACGGAATCTAGCGGTGTCAGCATTATACATACCTTGTAGCGTGCGGTACTTTTGATCGAGTCTGTCATACTCTTCTTTTGAAATAGTTACGGGCCCTTGCACAATAGGATCTTTAGTGGTGGGCTCCTTTGGCTCTGCCTCTTCAACCGGTTCATTTTTTGGTTCAACCGGTTCAAGCATCTCAGCCTGGATCTGCTTAACACGTTCAATCTGTTGTTCAAGTTGTGCGGGTCGTGACATAGTAGCTCCTTATTGGTGTGCTAAAGTTGTGGCTTCGCAGTACGATCTGCCGTGATGCCAGCAGCGTAGTGGTATTCCATGAGTAAATCATTTAGGAATAGAACTCGCCCCTGGATTTTCTGAACCTTATCCAGAGATGCCCCTGGTAGGTTACTTAATTCCTCTTGCAAAATACGTGACAAGAGTTTCTCAAACTGTGGATATTGGCCGTGAACACGAGCCACTAGATCTCTATCAGCTTGATTAAACATTATACAGCCCCTGTGCTCTGGTTGCCTACTAGCTTAGCGCTAGCGCCACCTGCTGGTGAACCGTCTGGTAGGGTTGGCGTTGACTGACCCGGCTGTCCGGCACCTCCAGTCATTTGTGCCATTTGCCCTTGCTGCATAAGCAGCTGCAATTTAGTTTTAGATGGTACGATCTCTGCCTCTGGCATTTGGAGTTGCTTAGCTACTTCGCGTAATACGCTAGCGCGCCCTTCCGGACCCATAACCTGGAAGTCGATTGGGTTAGCCGTAGCGTTCAAGAACTCGATGCGTCTAACTTCTGCCGTTTCTTTGACCGCAAGGTTAACAGCGCCGCGCGGAACACAGAAGGCATCGCCTTTAATGCTCTCGTCAGGATCGAAGCGCATATTAAAGATAAACTGAGCAGTGATGACGGGCTTAACAATGTCATTATCGATGTACGAAACGACTTGTCTAATACTCTTACCAGCAGCACCCATGAGCATAGAAAGACCAGAGCTAGTGCGGCCAGCTCCAGTAACGCTAATATCGCCACTAACATATGATGGGACTCCTGAGTATTCATCCGCTAGGCGGGAATACTTTTCGAATACAGCCATAAGTTCAGCTGCGTTACTATCCGGCTGCGTGAAGTGAATCGCTTGACCACCGCCACCGGTTCTATCACTAACTACCTGAGTAATCTTCCATGGATACAGCTGCGTTATATCTTCGCCAGGGGCCAGTCTGCTCACATCGATCTCTACTAGGGGACCAGATGCAATACCCATATTGTTTACTAGCGAACGTGCAGACGCATTACAAATAGCTTGAACATCCTCAATGACTTCGGGAATACAAGTGCCCCACAAAGCGCCGGGGACTTTAAACATTGATGTTTCGTAGTACGGCTTTTTACCTAGCGGATCGTAATTAAGCATAGCCTTAATCACGTAGTTTCCTACCAACCACACGCAAGCGTTGTATTCTTTTGCACGGTCGGGTACGGTATTCTCGTCCATACCCCATTCACGCAGCATCGCTCCGGAGACCTTGCCCCAGAACTCTACGCAATCATACATGTCCGTATTACGGTACCATGAATTATGCTTAGCCTCTAGTTCATTCTTCTCCAGTTCATTGTACGATCCAAACCAGCTGCAGCTAGTGCCTTGATCTAGTACCATACGAATGGCTTCATCATCGAAGCCTGGAACGCCGATCAATCCGGCTAGGTCGCTACGCGACATTGGTTTATGTTCGAATACGTATCCATTATCGAGACACTCTATCCCCGGCTCTGGGTAAACACGGAACGGATCAACACGCTCGAATGTAGGAATAAGTTTATCTGTAACTTCTGGAACCGTTTTGCCGCTTTCATCCTTGCCCCAAGCAAGCACTGTCTTCTTACGGATTACTGGGCCCTTAATGAACGCAGTTGGGTATGTACTAAGGTCAGTAACAAAGTCATCAAACGCTTGATACCAGCCGCCTTCAGCGAGCTGGTCCTCAATACGTTGCTTCATTAAGTCTGCTTTATGCTGTGCTGCTTCTAGCTTACGGCGGCGAAACTCTTCCTCGAACATCTCACGTAGTGCGGGTGTCTCTGACATCTCCGGAGCTACGCCTGTAGACTGTACAAGAGATAGTAAGTTCTGCGTAAACTCTTGTTCTAACTGTGCTTCTTCATCTGGGTTCAAAGATGGTTCAGGCGAAGACTTCAATTCCCATGGGGGTGCGCCACCGTCAAGAAGGATATCCCTGATCCAGCTCTCAGCCGCTCTACACTTAACCTCTGTAATTGGCATAAACACATCGGAGCCACCGGCTTTTCTAATGGCTGCCAGTTTGTCAGGTTCGTACTCGCGATTGCGCTGCCGTTTTGCCTTAAGCATTCTAGTTTCAATCGGCTGCTTAGCGATGCGAGCAGGTTCCCAACAAGAACGAACATACGATGCCAGCTGGGAAACTACTGGCGCATTTTGTCGTTCTTGTGCTTCTCGTCGGGCTTGTTCTTCGGCTTCAAACTTATTAAGTTGATCGTTCGAGAACACCCGCATAATAGTCGGGTCTTGCATTAACTAGCTTCTTCTACGGGCCCGTTATCAACCACTAGCTCTGGTACTGGTGTAGTAATAACAGACATAATCTTTTGGTGAAGCACAACAGCAGCTGGCGCAACTTGTAGGCCACCTGCCTTTACAGCAATATCTATAAGCTGGATCAAAGCTTGAGCTTCTTGATTACTAAATGAAATATTAAGCATATGGGAAACTCCTAGTTACGCGCAATAATAACAATATCCACATCATCGCCTGTACCGCCTGTAACACTGGGCTTAAAGTACAGACAGGCGCTAGTGAAGTCTTGGATCTTAGTAGCAGTAGAGGTGATCAAATTGCCACCGATATCGTACATTGGTGCAAAGTTCGTACCGTCAATTGATCCCTGTAGGGTAGCGGTTGCTCCACCAAACGTACCGCCAAAGAACACAGATGCGCGACGCATACCCTGTCCAGCTGCGAACGGACCGATAGCCGTAGGTGTATCAGTCGAGGTAGTAACACCCGTCCAAGTATAGGTTACAACGTCCTTATTGATAGTCTGTGTTGCGTTAATAGTAGCCATTTAGGGGATCCCCTCAGAAAATTTAGTTAATATAACATAACGTTACGTAAATGTCAAGTAGTTATTATGTCCAACCTTTTGACGACACAACCCGCACTGGTTTAGCCACAATGGGTACGCTTCCCTCAAAATCTGTGATATGTAGGGCTAAGTACTGCAGGGCTTCTGCCACGTGTGAGTGATTATTTTTCTCAATATTACCTGTTTTAGGATGGAACCTGTATCCGCCCATCATTGCTGCCTTAAGGTTAGTGGCACCTGGGTCGAGTAAAAAGGCTGCGTCCCCGTCAACGTTGCGCATAAGATACTCGTCAACAGCATTAATCCGGCGAGCGGGATTGTTAGTACTAGCAGGTATAACGCTAAAGCCTTCGGCCTCAATAAGCTGAACGATGCTCTTCTCATCACCTTGTTGCCTCTGTGTACCTGCAGGGTCGCATACAATCTGAATCTTAGCTCCCGCAAACTTCTCGTTTATGATCGGTTTAAGCTTGGTCCTAATGAAACGTTGCACACCCATGTCAAAGCCTACAGCCTCTCCAAGGATAAGCATCCTACCTCGTGGGTCTGCTTGTCCAATAACAGCTGCAGGTGTAAGCCCGAGATCCATACCCACAATAACAGGTCTAGTGCTATTCCTAACATACGTTAGCGGATGTCTTGCTATATGGTAATCCGGCTTGAAGTATTTATACACCGGTGTGCCGGCTAGTGAGTGCCCGTAGAACCCGTCAATAAACGTGCGAATGTACTCATCACTGCGGCCTTGCGTATCGTAGTACCCTTCTGGAAGATTGTCTATGTTTTCGGCATCAGGTGAACGACCGCTGGGCTGTTTGAAAACAACCCAACCGTTATTGTTGGGAGATACGCCGTCTTTGGGATCGATGTGCTCCATCTGGTAGTACCACCAAGTGTCAATTGTCGGAGGGTTAGTGTCTCCCCACATCCCATGCCAAGTTGGACCCCCATCCTTCTTAGATGGATAACGTCCCACACGTTTAGACATCGCGTCTACAATCTCTGGAGCAATGTCCCTGCATTCGTTAAACCACGCACCTGTAAGTTCCAGTGAGTTAAGGTTTGCCACATCGTCAGCATCGTCGAGAGCTCGGAACATAACCTCACAGCGAATATCCTCGATCTCAAGAAAGTACGTCTTGGTAGTACGCATAAAATGTCCGCATACCCCGTCAGGAAACCAGTCAAGCCATGTCTTAATCGTAGTATCTGCAAGTTGTCTAACAGTCTCACGAACAACTGCAAACCGTGTACGGCGCATTTTATCCGCCCCCGGCTCTTGTGCCATAGCTCTACGGAGTATTTCGAAGCACATGCCTACGGATTTACCAGAACCAACTGGGCCCATCACTACACGCATCTTAGCATCAGAAGCATAGAACTCCTTGATGGTCTTAGATGGTGTGTAATTAATTTCGTGAGTCGCCATTAAAATCTCATTACCGCAGCCTTGCCCCTATACTTAATAGGAATCAGGTCTTTAATACGCCAGTTTTTCTTAAAACATTTCCAGCAATTAACACTTTGTTCGTTGATTACTGTAGTAAGGTATTCGTGCGTTATGGGCTCCCCTGCATGAGTAAACACTTGTGTTTCTGGTTCATCACAAGAAAACCCTAACCCTACCGGTTCAGCACATCTAAGTTCGGCGCGATACAACTGCATGGGAAACTCCTACCGTTTGTAGATTATATTATCGTTGATCGAGTATACTTTCCAATCCACGATTCCGCATTCTTCACAGGGAAACAGTGGGTATCTATTCTCGTCACAGTGTACTATACGGTGCCCGCATTCTACACACTCGAACGTGTTTTTCTGTAGTACCTTATTAAATACATCTCTAGCGAGATCACCCACTTCTGGTGCCATATCTAGAGCTCCAATACGTCAATGTCGCTACCGGTATATCCGTCAAGCTTAGCTGCAATCTGTACTGCCTCTGCCGCTGATTTGCCGGATTTCATCGCACCTATAGCGATCTCCCAGCCACTACCAATCGCGAACGGTCCTGGGTCTGCTTGAAACCATCCGAATTGATCGTAGTGAAGGCGCACTCCAGCTTCGCGAATAATAAACGCTGAAGCCTCCTGTCCGTTCTTTTCTAGTGGCGGAGGGTCGCCCTCTTCTCCATGTACAAACCAACGTTTGAACGCTGCTCCAATAGAGGTATTACCAGCTGCACCACATAGTCCGTTATCTGTTTTAACAATCTTAGTGGTATTAGCATCGGAGACACTATCGTAAGACACACGACGATCTGCAGCTAAGGTCTTACCATCCCAGGCGATTGTGGTCATGCGAACAACTCCGGATGGGCCCACTCGTCAACACGGGTCGGATACGCATCACGCCAATAGATCTCTCCGTTATGTCCCGGCTCACCACGCTCAACACTAACAGGAAAAAACTCATCGCCATCATGGCGTTCTCGGCATCGCGGGCAGCTTTGAGTTGTAAGGCGAGACTTAGCTTCTTCACCTGCCTTATGGTATTCCATAAAGGCATCGTCGTGGAAAGCAACGAAACGTCTAGCACCGCACTCGGCTTCAAGAATAACCTTATATCCATAGTCTGTCATTATCTTGGCCTTTCACTATAAGCTGTTGTAAGTCCTTGATCAGATTGCCAACGAGGGTCGCTAATTAAGCGAATGGCTCGAATAAATGCGAAGTCCTGTAAGCGCACAGAAACATCTTTCAACCCAAAATTCTGGAACTGATCGGACATTTTATTCGTGAGTTCTTCTGAAATCTTAATTGCACTAAGATCAGTATAGTTTGTCTTAGCTACTTCGTCTGCTACAAACCCAGATACTAGCTGTGTCAGTGTCGAGTTAGCGTCGAACACAGTCTGGTAAAACTTTTCGATATCCGCGAGCGCATAGCCTACTGCGAACGTGCAGACTACTGTCTTGCCATCGGCGGTAGTGAGCGTCTGGGGAGCACAGAGTGCTGTGCGATAGCGGGAAGCTTGGATATGTAAGCTGTCAAAATACGGAATTTTAAGGTGGAAGCCTGCGGGAATTTTCTTAAGGTGTTTACCAAAACGAACACGTAGGCATTGTTGCCATGGCTCAACAACGTACCAAAACACAAACAAATTGAAGAACTCAGTTACCGCTCGTACTAATCCGTCAAACATGGAAGCTCCTGATTTTGTTCTTTAAGTGTCTTGTTGCCGCACTCAGGACAATGTGTTTCGAGCATCTGATGCTCTTGTATACCAAACGCGTTAAGCTGTCCTGTCCACTTGCAGTTCTGACAGACGGCCTGGAGCTGGGTTAGTTTCTGAAATGTTTTCATAGAAGCTCCTACTCTGATGTAATAGCTTTGGGCGCTACTGCATCACCCATAATGATATTAATTTTAACGCCGCCGCCGTCCATTGTTACATCTTTTGTGGGCTCGTACCCGGCCATCTTAGCTGTCCACTTAATAAGATCCGCCTTAACCGCCGGGCTAACATCTTGATCATGTATTACTTGCCAGCTCGTGTCAAGTAGTTCTTCAGCTTGGGCCTTAGCTTTTAGGCGAAATGTAAAGCCCTCGTTCTTCATCTGGTTGCGCCAGTACTCAACCCGCTGTTCGAACAGCGGATCAAGTGCGAAGCCTTTCAGCTCGTCTTCAGTGAGATCGTATTCACGAAGCAAATCCGGCATCTTACTGCCAGAGCCAAGGAGTGTCATAGCTAGGTCTTGAACAAACCTATCATCCCAAGACCTACGCAGTGGTGAGAGGGAACTACTCATCCAAGTACGGCTCCTGGATATAGTCATCATCGTCCACGAGCTTCAATAACGTCTGATGGGACATCTTATACCCTGTTTCTTCCTCAATAGCTTTAGCCAGCTGTCTAGCTCCGCCGCTACATGCATAACGTCGCCGAAGGTGTTTGATAACCATGGGTGAAAACCTATACTTGGGGTCCGCCACTACATAACTCCCGGACCAAGTACAATATTAGACTCCGGTCTACTCTGACTAGCTAGTTCCTTGAACTTATCACCAAGGGCAGCATAAATTTCTCTAGCTAGAGTAGGTTGCTTTTCAACGTTTCCAGTAATGTAAATGTGGGGTTGTCCGCCTGCAGCGATAAAGCCGACGAGAATGTTATACCCCCCGAACCCATCAATCTTCTTAGAGATGGGGTCTAGGTTAGACTGTAGATAATCAGTTGGTGTTACGATCATTGGAAGCTCCTTTACTCCTGGGAATTATGAGGGCCGGTAAAGCAAGCGGCGCAATACCTACACTACATCGGCTTCCCAAACGACACAGCGGAGCAGATTAACGCTCAGCCCTCAGGTCACTGTATAGCCGAATTTATGTGTAAAGTCAAGATATAATTACTTAGCAATTGTGTAAAGCAGTACTTTTCTAGCCCTGGAAATTTTTTGAGCAAGTTAGGTATTCTATTGCTGTATTTAGTGTCTTAATATCATCATTAAACAACCCTAAGGCTTGGTTACATTTTGCACATAGTAAGCCGCGAATTTTTCCTGAAGCATGACAGTGGTCTACTGCCAAGCTCTTATTTATCTCTTCTTTCTTACATATTGCACATGCGTTATTCTGCTCCTGTGACAAGCTTTCATATTCCTCTATAGTAATCCCGAACTTTTTTAGTCCGGTTTTTCTGGCGTAGCGTCTAGAGGCTGGCTTCTTACATTCTTTACATACTGGCTCATGTCCTGCTTTACGAGATTTATTGGTTGCATAGTCAGTTAGTGGTTTCTCTATGTTACATTTAGAGCAGAACTTATGTCCCTCTTTAGTAACATATAGGTTAGACCATTTAATGTTTGAGAGGTTGCCGTCCAAACTTTTTATCTCAAAGCGACCAGGGTAGTACCCTGTCATAATGTACCATGCTAGATGTCGTGCGGCATATTCTTTTCCTAGTACTGTTATCCTTGGGGCCCCGTTGGCGTTGGGGTGCATATAGGCTTTATCTGAGTGCTTACTGAGTCTAGTAAATATTCCCGTTTCTGGGTTGTACATAATCGCTTTTTTAATTTTGTCTAACATTAGACCCTCCTATTCCGTCTATTAATATCATAATATAGTGACGAAGTCAAGTACAATTTATAGCCTAGTTTCAAAACTACCCCATGATTTGAGAGGCATACACAATCATGAGCGGGGACCGAGCCCGTGGCCACGTGGGTGGGGGGTTGCCTCCCCCTATGGGGCTACGTTCATACTTTTTTAACCGGTGTATGGGACTATGCTTGCACGCCACAGACAAGCAAGCGGCTCTGCCCTGTGGTTCTTTCTCATCGGCTCACGCCCCCGCAAGCGTGGCCACTGGTAAGGAACATTCCTATGAAATGGAACTGGAAAGAATATCCGCGCGTGGAACTGGCCCTCAACAATGCGGGCCGTCTCATCCTTCAGCGTGCGGGCGAAAATGCGGTTCCCGCTAACGTGTTCACCGAAAATCAGCTTGGCTCGCTTTGGCGGACCATCGCGGGAAGCGGTCTGGATGCGGAAGCGGAAAGCATCACGCTCTTTGATGGGTTGCAAGAGAACGGCCGCCTCAAGGCCGCAGACGCATCTATTACGCGCTCGACCGGCTCCAATCGCGCTTATGAGGCTTTCCAATTGGAAGCCTTCCAGCCAATCCATCTTGAGCTTCGCGTCAATCATGGCAAGCCGCAGCTTCGCGTGCAATCTGTGGTTCGCGAGAATACCAAGCCGGAAAAGGCAAAGCCGCCCGTCCTGAACATCAAGCGTGTGACGGCGGAAGGCGAAAAGGGTGCGACGCAAGGCAAGCCGCAAAGCAAGATTGCTCGCGCGGACTAACCCCTAATGGCTATGGCGGGCGCAGAACGCGCCCCCTAGCTACGGAGCTAAGGCAATGTTGCACTATCAGCCACGCCAAGGCAAAGCGCCTCGCGCCAAGCCTAGGCAAATCCCGCAGAAGTATATGGAATGTGTCTCATGCGACGTGTGGGCGCATTGTATGGAAAAAGCCGGACGTATGCTCTGCTACGTCTGCCGTGCAAAAACCGAAGAATAATCTAATTGGGTATGTGTGGGGCTTTTCACATTAATGGAGTAAATACAATGCTAAGGTTTGCTGTTTGTAATCGACATGGTCTGCGGCTCACCATATGGGCCAAGGATCGTGCAAGCGCGTGCAAGCGCGTCATGCGAATGCTCGGTAAGGGTAGCGTTCCGGAATACATCTGGATCGCGCCGTACTAGCTGCCTTAGCTATCTTTCGTTCCTCGTCGACTTGGCCGGGGCTAAAGCCCCGGCTCTTTTCTCGGTATGGTGCGGCGTCTCTAAGGGTAATGGAGGCAAAAATGCTTGTTGAAAAAGAATTCCGTGTCTGGATTGCGTGCGAATATTCTGATACTGTAACAATAGTGTGCGCAAAAAACGAACTACAAGCGCGCTTGCGCTTCCTTGTCAAATACCGCCTAAAGACTGGTGATAACTCTGTCCTTATGGCTATGGTTATGGCGGAAGCGTGCTAAACACTCTTCACTAAAACTCAAACCCCAGCACGCAAGTGCTGGGGTTTCTTTTTGTCCGCATATTGCAACGATCAGCGCCGGACCTATGGCATATGGTCAAAAGGTTAACGTTCGTTAACTCGACCGTCGCTTCGCTCCTGCCATAACTAGGAGGGGCCGGGCTCGCATATTATACGCGCGAAGAATGCCCCCTTTCTCATACGCCCAACCATAATAGGGCTTAAGTTTACACTCTTTACACTGTAAAGTTTACAGATGTTACGAATGTTACAAATGTTAAATGTAAAGTTAGTGCCACAGGTATCATTTGCTTTACGTAAAGTTTTCAAAAAAACCAATGAAATCAAGGGTTTTTCCATGGTGTAAATTAAAATCGATGTTATAAATGTTATAAATGTTATAGATTATTATATTATATATACCCTTTCGCGGGGAAAAACAATTTTTATTGCTTTACATTTATGTTAAGACACTTACACCCTCCATTTTGCGCCACTTGATTATCAAAAACATGACATTTATAACATCGGCCCAGAAAAAAGGCCATTTTATTGGGTTTTTTGGGTATCTTTACACAACATTTTGTAAAGTTTCAGGTACCAAAATGTCACAAATGTCACTTGACGTACGCGCGCGCGTAAGAAAAAGCTTGACTCAGTGGTCTATATTATGCTATGTCACTACTATATTAATTAGGGGGAGACCCTAGGAGATTTATATATGTCAGATAAGAATAGACTAGTGAGTGACGCCGCAAAAGAGTTCCGTCTCCAAACACAAAATGCAAAGACACAGGCTAAACTAGAGGCAGTCACCTTTAGAAAAGAGCGAGAGACTCAGCTTATTTCTGAAGCCAGGAAAGTTTACAACGCTAAATTAGAGGCTATCTATCACGGAAAAATTGGTCCCACTATACAAACAGCCGTAGTCACCCATAACAAAAATACCCAGTCAGTACCAGTATCTGCCTTAGCTAGTCTGTCTACAGAGGATATTATTGCTGATATGCAGGAAGATGAAGATGAAGAAGAGTAGCTCCTTAGTTTACACCCACTGGCTAATGCATATCTTGCTCGCGCGCGCCCCGTCCCTTCGGGACGGCCACAATTTCGCCACAATTCGGGGCGACAATGGGGATCGGTCGGCGTTGACCGTACTAAGGAGCCCCGTAAATGTTCAAGCACATCAAACCAGAGAATGTTTTCGTGTTCTACAACGGCATTATTGGTACCGTGACCAAAGGTGGCCGCATTGCTCTGGTTAGCCCTTCAGGGGCCGCACTAGCTCCACACCGTCAACCTAATGCGTTGGCCTATATCAGGTCCCATGAAGTTAAGCGGATCGAAGAGAGCTACCCTGACCCACATCCGTTGGCCAAGAAGGACGATGTGCTGTACCGGACGCTGTGGGTTAACCCACAAGAGCTTGGTATTGAGTTCAAGCTCGCTGCGTAAGCAGCGGGGCTGACCTTTGAGGGTTGTATAGGTTAAACCCTCACATATGATCCCGTAGCTCAATGGATAGAGCACTCGCCTTCTAAGCGAGTGGTTACAAGTTCAAGTCTTGTCGGGATCGCCAGCTTTCATCAACCACGTATTTAATACGGAGGGTAACTTTTCATGTCTTTTGGGCAAGCACAAGAAGTCATCGAACTACTTGCGACCATAAAAGAAGGCGTCTTTACTCTAGTCTTCATAACAGGGATGGTTTTAGGTAGCCTACTGTACAACTCAGCCAAAAGAAAGGGTAATTAACTATGTCTACGTTCCTCGACTTTGTCTGGAAACAACGTAACAAGCTCCGGGCTGAAGGCAGCAAGCTCTGGACTGAAGGCAATAAGCTCTGGACTGAAGGCAATAAGCTCCGGGCTGAAGGCAATAAGCTCCAAGCTGAAGGCAATAAGCTCCAAGCTGAAGGCAATAAGCTCCGGGCTGAAGGCAGTAAGCTCTGGGCTGAAGGCGACAAGCTCTGGGCTGAAGGCGACAAGCTCTGGGCTGAAGCAGTCATTATTAAGTATGGCCCAAAAACTACGATTGAGTGGAATACCGATGGCTGTATTGTTAATGGCGATAAAGAGTTCAAGTATCCAGAGTAATATTATGCGCTTTGCTACGCTTATTCTAGAATACCTTTGGTGGGCACTAGTTGTGTAAGTATTGATGATTTGGGCAGACAGATCGAGGAGCAGGTAATGGAATGCAAGTATAAACGCTGTTCAGCAGCTGATAATGAAGATGGATCAGTAGGCCGTGGCTGTGCTTGTTTAATGGAAGAAGATAAGGCCACCTTAGACGAAATGAATGTCGTGACTAACGGAAAAGAATTTAAGGGAAACATAAGAAACTGGTGGAAGCACTACCCACTAAAACAATTCGGTTCAAAAGGACTTGGCTACCTTATTCTCGGTCTCTTTGATGGGCACCCAGACTTTGACGGTGAAGACGGAAACACGTCATTTGTTGTCTCCCATGATGAAGAAACCGGGATGATCGAAACACTTAATAGCTGCTACAAGCTAATCGGTAATCCTGTTAAGCCACCATTCCGGGGAGACCTTCAAGATGACTAACGAGCAAGAACGTAACTGTCTTGACTGGGTTGAGGCGATGCTCTCCGGTCAATACAAACACGGAAAAGTGTTGCTTTACAACGCTTCACTAGATACACATTCTGTGCACGGTGTTGCATTGCGTCTAGCTAAGCATCCTGTTGTCTGGGGGAACCAGTTTGCTGAGGTATACCCAGTGCAGCGCAATAGGTTCGTCAGTTCATTGTGGTTTGAGAAGCGCTTTGGGTTGAAGCATCTTCCGAGTCACTATCAGACCGTCAATGACATGACGAGTAATTACCTAGCCGTATGTGCTTTGGTCCTTAATGCTTGTTCACAGACTGGCAAGCAGAGGAGGTTGCACAACAAGATGATGCAGCAATTTCGCTCATCACATTCAAGATTCTAATTTGGAGGGTAAAGTGACTTTGACAGAGCAACAATCAAATAAGCCGATGCGTTCTCGTCATAACAGCACAGACCTTCCAGATATCACAGAGGGGGAACGAGTGAGAGTCTCGTACTCTGTGAATAAGCCGTTCGAGTTTTGTCTGTTTTTCAGGGATGACTCGGACTCACTGTCGGTAATTTTGCCGACGTTTACTGATGTGGTGTTTTTGTCGCCGGAGACTGAGGTGTGTCCCTCGCTCTACCGCAACCTCGAACGTCGGGATCAGATGTTTAACTACCATATCAGAGCACACATCCGTCTGGACTCAGTTACGAAGAAACGGGCTGTTTAAAGCACAGCACGAATGATCTAGCTGTTTTCAGTCACAGAGAGGAGAAGCATAATGTATGATGAACCTGATGAGGATGAGGTACAGAGCTACTACGAGCAAGCTGCAACAGATGGCTGTGCTATCGTAGCGGCAGTACTTCTAGCGTGGATTGTGTTTTCTCCTTTCATCTTTGGGGGTTAACTACCATGCTAAAACCTAACCCTCAAGCGATGGCAGAAGCAAAGACGCCAGTGATCTTTAAGATCATCCTATGGTCAGTTTTTGCTGTCGCACTCTACCTGTTGTTTACAGCGTAGAGTAAGCCTGTGTAGCGTGAAACACCGATACACTTGACCGAACGCTGTAACAATAACCAAGAAGGAGAGTTCCAATGACTATAGAGTGCCATAACGTTGTAAGCCTAGAGAGCTTCAGGGCGAAAAAGCCTGTGAAACCCATCTGTAGCGGCCACTGGATTGGCCCCGGATGGGCAGTAACGTTTGCTTATGTCCTGAATGTACCAGTTGGTGTTGACCTCTGGCCGGGAGACGCAGCCGATCTGTTCTTCCCGGATATGTTTGCTCTCCGGTTGTCCGATGAGTATGGGCTCTATATTTTGGACAACTACGTCCATGAACACATGAGGTGTGAAATCCTGCGACTGTGTTCAGGGCGTGATCTTTCTTGGTACGACCCTAAGGGAGAAATTGAGTTCTACTGCCGTATGGAGGCTGCATTTGCTTCCATGCTCAGTGATGGCTGTGAGGATGAACTCTTTGATACCCTTGACAGTGAACTCTTGCTGACTCAAGAGTACCAACCGCCTGAGGGACACTAAGTCCTGTGCCCGGTGACATGTTTCACCGACTGAGTAATAGGAGAAAGCTTAATGTCTAGTAAGGCAACCTGTCCATTAACGATTATTATTTTGCATCCACTCAACAAGAGTCCTGTTCGGACTGAAAAGTGTCAGGCAGTGGTCTATTTTGATCGTAAGAGACGGGAATACTACGTTCGACCGCTAACGGTTTCTGGTTGCCGTATTCGAGTTCATCTAACTGAAGATGGACGAGAGTTTCAATCCAGGTTGTTTGCTCGGAATTTCCTCCGAGCATTTTTCCCAGAAGAAGAGGTTTAGTTTCTATGTCTAAGAAAGTTAATGACGAAATGGTTAAGGTTCGTAATGCTTCCAAAGCGGAAAAGCAGAAGAACCGAGAAATCCGTAACAAGAAGCGCGCCGCTGCTCTTGAAGCTAAGGGCAAGGCAAAGGCAGAGGCCACAGAAAAGGGGCTGCCATGGAATGATGCTATTCCTGCTGCTCGCTTCATCGAAGATTACGACGCTGCTTTTATGTCGGCTGTTGCCGGTGAAGCCAAAACTGGCGAGCCGGTTAACCCTGATGTAGTTGCTGGTGTGAACCAGAACCCTGAAGCTGACCAAACACCGGCCCCAACAGAAAAGACATCGGCACAATTGACGATGGAAGCTGCTAGAGCAGCCATGCTGGGTACGGCCAACGACAATGAAGAACCAGAGGCGCCGACCGTCACTGGTGTACCAGTAATGGATAACGAGGAAGATAAGTCCGGCCTTGTTCCGGCTATTGATCTTGCTGATCCATCTACATGGCCACTTGAAGTTAATGGCGGCTTGATGCGTCTCCCTGGTGAGTCCAACAAGAAGTTTAGCAACCGGAAGCATAAGCACAAGCTGTGGCGTCGTGAGCAAGATAAGCTCACTGAAACTCGCAACGGTGAGCCTCCAGCTGAAGAAGGCATGGACAAGATGTATCCAACAGGTCAGCTTGTCTATAATTCGGATGAGGATGGTCAATCTGTGCAACCTGTGAAGTCGGAGCAAGCTAATGAACCTGCAACAGATACTCCAGCAGAAGAACAAGCAGAACAAGTTCCTGCGGAAGAAGTGGCACAACCTAAGCCTGCAGAAGAAAATACAGCTCCTGAACATGTCGTACAAGAGGAAGTTGTTATTACGCCGAACAAGCCTGTTGAGGCTAAGCCAACGCTAACGCTTGCTTCGTCGCAATCGGAAGACGAGGCCCTTATTGGTCGTGCTCAGAAGTTCTATGGTAGTACTTGGACTGAAGAACGGGCTGAGAAGCTTACTAAGGCTTTCAAGTTCCTTGAGATGGCTATTCGTCTTCAACAGAAGGGTGAGTCTGAGTCCCGGATTAATATGCCGATGACATCTGCCATTCGTCTTGAGACGGAAGCCCTCGGTATTGCTTTCGCAAAGGCTGCCTAATACCGGGTAGTCTAACACTTAGTAATGGAGTTTTCCAAATGTTAGGCTTCCTTAACAAAAACAAATCAAGCATGAAGCAGCAACGGCTTGATGAACAAATCGAACGCTCAGAAAGTGCGTTTAACGCTGCCCTCGGTGCTGAGGCTCGGAATAATCAGGCTGCCGCAGAGCATTTCCTACGGCTAGCTATCCGTGAAGAAGAGAAGGCATTCAGTAATGGCTAAAGAAGTAAAGGAGACCGCACGTCAACGACGTGCAAGAACCTCCAAGTTCAACAGACGTGATGAGAATGCTAGAACAGGTAGCTTCGAGATCATGGCACTGTTCGACGGAAACCCTAAACCACAATCTGCTCCGTTTCCAAACTTATCGGCGGCACTTGCTAGGTTCGATAGGTTGTCAACCAATCCTGCACTCACTGTAGTTAAACTTATTGAGTTTACTACACTTCGAGATGCAGACGACAACCAAGCTGGCACACGAATTAACGTGCTTCACCAGCTTAATCGCACTCATCAAGAGTTTGCCAATGGTAAGCATCCCTGGTGGGAGGCTAGAGCGTGAACCGCCTTGGGATTGAGCTTTGGACTGCACTTATCGCTATGTACTTTGTGCTTAGCGCAACGGTCAGCATACTTTCCCAAGATAGATCGCCGAGCTACGTTGCTTATCGTGGCTCATATGTTTAACCCCTCATGGAGTGAAAGGGTATGAGGAAGTTTTGGAAATGGCTAGAGAAGCTAGCTAGTGATCAGCTAGCTAAAGATGAAGCCAACGGTCACTGGATCGGCATGAAGAACGAGCTTCATGCTCTGCATGGTGCAATTCATAATGCTTGGGAACATAACGGAGAGCTGCTTACGCAACGACTTCGTGACTATATCACTCCTAAGCTAAGTGATTACGGCGTAGTCTTACGAGATAAGTTTGACGAGCACGAAGAGACCATGAAGCGATTTGGTGATCGTGGAGTGTCTCTAGTCTCGTCAATTTGTGGTCGTGTACTTGCGACCATTGAAGCGCTGTCTCGCAAATCTGAGAAGCGGCAGAACGTTATCATGCGGAGCTTTGAAGAATTAGCTCGACAAGCTGCTATTCACGATCAGAGCAATACTGATCGTAGTTTGGCGCTGCATGAGGCGTTGCGTAACCTTAACACTAGAATTGATCTAGTTCAGGGTATGCAGGTTCACTTCTTTGAGAACCTAACTGAGCAGCTTACAGGACTAAGAGTACCGCAAGATAAGCAACGCTTCGACAGTGCTCCTACACTGGAGTGGCTGTTCGATAACATTGATGCTATTGCCAATCTTGGCAGTACCATTGAGCTTGTTCGTGGTAATCATATTCCGAGCAATGCTGCAAGGATGGAGCTTATTCGCAGTATTCGTGCTGTTAATCTCTACAGCGTTTCGAATATTCGCGACGAGGTTGATCGCCTTATGCAAGCTCTTGAAAACGACACACAACTGCAAGCCGCCTAATCTATTAACAACACAGAGAGGATAAATACACTTATGACTACCAAAGAAAAGAAAGCTCGTAAGGCCGCAGCGAAGCGGCATCGTAATGAAACTCCGCCAGTTATTGCACTGGGCACTGAGAGTGATGATCTTATCGAGGCAGCGAAGATGAAGGCTGACGTTATGAACGAAGACAACCCTGGCGGTACTAGTGTTCCGGTAATCGATGATGCGCCGCTTGTTGGCGAACCGATTACTCCTGCTCCAGAGCGTTCGCCTACTAACGAAGAACTAGCTACGGCTATGCAGAAAGCCGTGAACAGTGGTGAGTTCGACCCTGATCCATTCGAAGTCTGGTTTGTCGAACGTTGTGACGCTGTGAAGGATTGGTTCACTGCTCTGCCGTCCAAGATTAAGGCTGGGCATGATGCAATCGTCAACAAGTGGATTGCCTTCGGTGATTTCGTGGATCGTAGAGTGGAGAGCCTCTATCGTTGGGCCTACAAAACGAACAGCACGTTTCGTAACAAGTGGTCCACTTGGTTTCCGCAGAAGGCTACTATTGACGACCTTGCTCAAGCAATGAACTTCATGGCTCGCACTATCGATAGCCGAGTTGATGAAGTTAAGCAGATGGTTGCCAGCAAGAACGTTGTTGATCGTGGTCGCCTCGATAGTCTGCTATTTGCTTTGCAAGCGAACCAAAAGGTTCGAGCGACTAAGCTGTATGCTAGCTTGACCGGCGCTGACCTTGGTACTGCCAAGGAAGCGATTGAGGCCCTTGCGTGAGCCTCTTATTTTCACTGTTCTGGTATGCCGCAACAGCAAGCCTTACAATAGGAGTGTGGTTCGCGGTGTCCATAGCTGTAACTGCTATACTAGGACCGTATTTCGCTAACATAGGGCTTATATATGGCCCAGAAGACGGAACTAGTGATGCAACCTGGGCTTTTGTGATGCTCCTGTTATGGGATCGTTACTTTGGTCCGTACAGCAAAACACTCCGCAAGGTGTGTAAGTATCTTCCTGGTCGAGAGACCGTAACTGAGAGCTATGAGTATGATCGTTAGCCACGAGCACTATCAACGGACACTTAATTTCCGGGTAGATGCTGTTGTTCTTGATGCCCTAAAGCGTCCGGAGAAACTCTATCCGCCTATTCGGCGGTTTGAGCCTACTCGGCCTATAATCTGGGATATCTCTGGTATTCCCAAAGAGAAAAACAGGTTTGCATCTGTTGAAGACGCTCTAGCTGCTGTAAAACGTTGGTGTAGATGACACAAAAAGAAACCACGATCCTACTCCCGGTCTTTAATGACCGGGAGTTTACGGAAATCTTTAACAAGCAGACACTTGAGCTTTCAGATAAGCTCGTAGAAACAGTCGAGGCTTGGATTACGTCCCTTCAGAACGTATCAGAAGACGAACGCCCAGCAGCCTATGCAGTTGGTGCGGCGGCTTATGTTGCGCTATTGAAACTATCAGAAACTGTTGGCCAAGATGAGCGTGAACGTATGCTCTCCGGTTGTGCTAATACGTTGTTTAAGAACGACGTTAAATACCAACTGTTATTTGCCAACCTCCCCCCAATCCCTAACTGAGTAGTGAATGAACATATTTGTGTCCGATACGGACCCTGTGCTTGCTGCGCAAGCCCTTGACGACAAACGCGTCGTTAAGATGGTCCTAGAGACGGCCCAAATTATTTCCGCTATTGCTCATCGCTATGGCGCAGAGGGCCAATGGTACAAGCTCACCCATGCTAAACACCCATGCACACTATGGGCGGGTGATAGGGACTCAAATCTAATCTGGCTAGCAGAACACGGCGAGGCATTATCTGCCGAGTACACCAAACGGTTCTTCAAAACGCACGCTAGTTCCGCTGTAATTCAGCGAGGGTACAGGCTTGCGCCCGCCCTGCCAGTAGGGCCATGTTCCCCATTTGCTAACTGCACACCATATAAAGATATGCCCGTGGTCCAGGCATATCGTACTTATCTAAACGATAAGTGGAGGGCTGATAAACGCCAGCCGCAATGGACTGTCACCGGACCACCACAATGGTCCACCCACCAACCTAACACTTAGGGGCCAGGATGGCCGAAAAGAAATGCATTCGTTGTAAAATCCCACTTGAAGTAACGTGGGGCCATGCTCAGTGTGGCCTATGCAAGCGCGAGCTTGCTGCTATGCACGCCGCTGTAGAGTACACCATGTTCCGTAAGACCTATTATACTTGTTCCACTGAGGGTGCAAGTTTAACGTGGTTGCTCAGAAACGGGTACGCTAAGGACATTATCCTGCCGCAATCTCCTGCCAAAAAGGAGGTGCGAGAATTGGTTAACTCATCATGAGTCGAACACTACGCAGGGGCAAAGCAGAAAGGGACCATGCTCGTGACAAACGAGTAGGGACCAACTCTATTGGCTTGAAAAACACTAACGAACGAAACAAATTCTACAAATCTAAAAAGGGAAACAAACAATGGCACGAAACAACGCAAAAGTACTCGCTTCCGAAACTACCGACGCTATCGTCCTCTCGCCTTCTGAAGGGACCAAACTTATCACTGGCCTCTACAGTGCCGGTGCATTTGACCGAACGCTTCTCTTCCGTGGCCCCCCAGGTGTCGGCAAGACAACCATGGTCCGGGCTGCTGCCGATGAACTCGGCATCGGTTATATCGAAGTCAATCCAACAATGCCTGCTGACGAAGTCGGCGGTATCCCTGACCTAATCCGTAGAGAGGGTCAAACTACCAAGACCGATTATGCCATGCCAGCATGGTTTCCGACGGACCCGGAATATCAAGGTATTCTGTGTCTTGACGATGCTTTGCAAGGCGATAAGCTTATGCAGCAAACATTGGCTAACCTGATCCAAGCCCGTAATCTTCGTGGTCACCCCCTTCCAAAAGGTGTGATGATTGTTGCTACGGGTAATAGGGTCGAGGATAACGCTGGTGTTACTCGTATGCTGTCTCACTTGGCCGACCGTCTGACTCCGATTAATATCGAGCCGGATACTATGGCATGGATTAACGACTACGCTATCCCTAATGGAGTTGATGGACGTATCGTTTCGTTTATCCAACAGTATCGTGATGCGCTAAATCAGTTCGATCCTAAGGCTCCTAAATGTCCCACGTCTCGTACCTGGGCTGCCTTGAGTACTCGTATGGCTTATATCGACTCACTCAATAAGCCGGATACCCAAGACATCTATCAGAAGTTTGCTCAAGCTATTATCATGGGTGAGCTAGGTATGGGCATGGGGACCAAGTTCTGGGCGTACTGCCAAGTGCATGATAAGATTCCGGACGTTGATATTATTCTTAGTAACCCTAAGGAAGCAACTGTTGATCTTGAACCTGATTTGCAGTACGCCACTGCTGTAGCGGTGTCTAAGCGTATGGATAAGGATACGTTTGGTAATGCTCTTGAGTACCTCGAACGTCTCGGCGGCACAGACCTGACTGCTATGGTTGTCAAGCTCGGTTGTCGTGAGAAGCCGGAACTTAAGACCAGTGAAGCCTTCACTAAGTGGGCAATGAGTAGTCAGGAGATGATCCATGGCATCGGGTAAGGTGTACAAAAATGCATTCTGGCGCAGGCTTAAGTTATTTGAAGTTCGCGTCACGCTTTCGCCGTTCCTATGGGGACTTAGTAGTGAGGTCTACTCCGATCTTGGCTTTGCCTACTTTAAGTTAGGTCCAGTCAGGGTTGATGTAGCTTGGTAGGAGTGACCATGTTAGAGTGGCTACATGCTCCGTCTTGTATGGAGCTTAATAACTACATCCTCGGTGTTGCTGCTGCCGGAGTAATAGGCAACATCTTTTGGTTCTTTAAGTGGTGCGCCGCAGTTGGCGAACTTAAGGAACTGCTCGCTACATATGGAGTCGATAATAGTGACGGATAAAGTAAAGGAACAAGAAGAGAAGGCTATGCGTTCGATCCGTCGAGCACGTACAGAGCTTATGTCTTCGCATCCGTTTTGGGGCGACCTAGCTTTTGGTATGCCCATCAAGATCGATAGCACGCTTAATCCGCCCACTGCTGCTACAGATGGTGAAGGCTTGTTTTATCATCCGAAGTTTGTTGAATCTCTGAAGCCGGAAGAACTTGTGTTCGTTACGGGGCATGAAGTGCTGCACGCTGCATTGCTACACGTGACCCGTAAAGGTGATCGTAATCCAAAGAAATGGAATATTGCCTGTGACATTGTGGTAAACCAACTTCTGTATGAGAACCGGGTAGGCACTATGCCGAAGGATCTAATCTATGATCCCTTGTTATATCAGCAAGGGGGAGGACTCGTTAGTCGTATCTACGACCTGCTTCCTAAAAACCCGGAGCACTACGGCAGAGAAGCAATGGACGACTTTAAGCAAGGCGATGGCGCATCTAAAGCTACACCTCAAGAGCTTGCTAATAAGTGGCGTGGTAAACTTGCTCGTGCACAAGAGGTAGCCAAGCAAGCGGGCAAGATGCCGGGTAACCTTGATATCTTCGTCGATCAGATTACATCTGAAACCGTGGCCTGGGAAGAAGAAATCTTTAATGAGATTACTGCTAACAAGGGCGATGATCGAACTTATGCCAAGCGTAATCGTCGCACTGCATCTTTAGATGTGTTGCTTCCCGGTAAGTACGGAGAAAAGATGGGTGATCTTGTCTTCGCTATTGACTGTTCAGGTTCCACGAGTAATGAAATGGTGGCCCGTTGCGCTAATGAAATCGAGCGCGCTATGCGAGTGCTTCGACCAGAGAAGACTCATGTAATTTACTGGGATACAGACATTAAAAAAGTGGAGGTCTATGAGCCGGATGACGAACTTAACGTTAGGGCATATGGTCGTGGCGGCACTTCTGTCGGTTGTGTTTTTGATTACATTCGTGACAACGATATTGAACCACAGCACTGCATCATTGCAACAGACCTACTCTTCGGCGGTGACTTCGGTTCCTTTGAACCGGATTATCCAGTTATCTGGTGTATCATGGAGTCACAAGCTACTGGCGCTCCATTCGGCAAAGAAATCCATGCAGACTGAGGATAACTATGGCTATTATTAACCTAACAAAAGAAACCACTGACTGTATTATTGGCGAGGTGGTTAACGTCTTTAATCAAGAACGTATGCCGTTATTGGAACAAAAATTTGTGGTTCCTTCAGGTGTCGGCGATGATATTATGTCGTGGGTCGTGCCGCGAGAGACTAACAAAAAGCTTCTGGAGATTATGCCAGAATGGTGTACACGCACCAGGAATCACATATATCTATCGGTTTGCCACGCTAGTGGCCAAAACGTGTATAACCCAACAATAGCATTGCAGCTCAATGAAGCATGGTATTCCTATTCCCCTAAGAAAGTAATCCTTCCAACTATTACCGGTGCTAAAAGTACAACGTTTAATGGAGAGCTATTAACACTGTACCTTGAAGATACGAGTGGACTACCGCAAGGACAGGCTGCCGACTTTGTTAAGTCCCTGCTTACACTAGCACAACAACATAATAAGGTTACCGATAAAACTAATGCGGCTGCGGCAACTATGCGTGAGTTCCTAGATCAACATCGAACGCTCCAGACAGCACTTAAGGAGTGCCCTGCTATCATTTCTTATGTACCAGACTGGCTAAAGCAGGAACTTAATCGTGTACCACCTAAGCGTACACGCCGCCCACCTATCCCTAAAGGCGAGAAGAAACAGGTCGATATGACCGAGCTTGTTGCTCAAGCTACTATTGCTAAACTTAATCTGTAAAGGAGAAGACACAATGTTTAATTTCAAAGTTCTTGATACCTACGATAAGACCGAAGCTAAAGTACTTAAGCAACAACTGGATGCTGCTTTCCATCTAGGGAGCGGCGGCACCGAAACCAATCAGGCTGCTACTGATGCCATGAACAAGTCGAAGGCTGATGTTGCCGCGCTTAACCGAGTGCAACAGATGTTTAACGATGTACCGCTCGGCGACAGACTGCATAAGCGTATCAATGCGCAGATTGCTCAGGAGAATAAGTGGCTTGCTCACCACACCAAGTGTGTCGAAGCTACCAAACGCGGCTTTGAGAAGATGAAGGCTGCCGCTAAGGCCCTTATTGATGAAGCATTTGCTGCTGGTGAAGCTGAGGCTGAGAAGAAACTCAAACTCAAAATCGGTAGTATGCAAGCCAAAGCTGACGATAAGAACAAAGGTAAAGAGATCGATCCTAAGTTCCAACAACGTGACGGCAGCGAACAGAGAGATAAGCAACAGCAACATAATAACAACGACCAAAAGAATAAGGTTGCTCCGGTTACCCTTGTCATTGATAAGCTGGTTGTTGCTAAGGGCAAGAAAGCTAAGAAGTATGTCGGCCACAACGGCTTTGTGCAGGCTAAGAAGATGAATTGATGATGTTCAAACCACTTAACCGCCGCAGAAAGCGGCGGCTTGAGGGTAAAGAATTACCTACGAATAAGTCGTTCTGCTATATAGTGTATAGCAAGAGAACACAGGTGCCCGAATACACAACCGGGCCAGACGGTCTTCGGTGGTTAATAGACTACAGAAACGAACTTAGAGAATGTAAACGTCCATTCTCTAGCTATGCTGAAGCTATTGCCCATCTTACCAGGATTAAACTAGCTATTGACGAAGAAGATAGCGAATGGATTAACGCTACCCCTTGCAAAATCGTAGAAGGCTGCTATACTAAGTCCGGAAAAGAACACATAACTAAAGAAGTGAAACTTAACAATGAGTGTGATAGTACACCGGAACGGCACTTTGGCAGCGGACTCTCACGTAAACTCAAACATGCAGCTAGACAGCTCAGCTTGCGCTTTGGCATACCCATATCCGAAGCTTTGGAGATTGTCAGAAACAACCCTGGCTGGAGCAGTGGGTCCGCTACAAGCAGTAGCACTACTACAGCAGTGGACATTGGAGGGGTGCAACCTAGACAAGTTTCCGACCAATACAGGTGGTACTCTGCTACTACTAACTAAGGAGAAAGGGCTGCTCCGCTACAAAGATGTGCCCATTCCATACTTGCATGGCGCTAATAATTATGCTATAGGTGAAGGTGCACCGTTCGCTTACGGTGCTATGTTCATGGGTGCTACAGCCGAAGAAGCTGTAGCTGCTGCAATCGACGGCAGTCCGTACTGTAATGGGCATGTAGTTTCCTTAAGCCTATAGCGGAGCTTCCCTTTGCAACGTGACACCTTTCTAGAAAAAATAAGTAACCACAACAGCTTAGACTGTTGGGAGTGGACAGGTGCGCGCAACAACTCCGGCTATGGTACAGTTAGGTGGGAAGGACGTACAGTTACAGCACATAGGTTATCGGCATACTTATTTGGTATGGTGGATAGTCCTGCTGCACCTAAGAACCGTAAAGGTTCAGGCTTTGTATTGCATAACTGTGATAACCCTAGGTGTTGTAACCCTAGTCACTTTACAATAGGCACATACTCAAAGAACCAATCGGAAGCTTACGAACGTAGGCGTAAAGAGCAGCCTAAGGGACAGCTTCATGCTAACTCTAAGTTAACAAACGAACAAGCTAATGTTATAAGAGAGCGATATAAATACGGTTATACGCAGACAAACTTAGCTAAAGAGTACGGCGTAAGTCAGACAGCGATAAGCCTGATAACTCGTGGAGTAACATATCAATGAAAGTTATCGGGGTTGATATAGAGACGTACTATGACAACGAGTATAGCCTAAGTAGGATGACTACTGAGGCATATATCCGCGATCCTCGCTTTGAAATCATCGGTGTGTCGGTGAAGCGATCTCGCAAGGCTCCGGCCTTGTGGTATAGCGGGACACATGCTGAAATAGTTACGTTCCTTGACCAGCACATTAACTGGTCGGAGGACGCTGTACTGTGCCATAATACTGCCTTCGATGGTGCTATTATGTCGTGGGTACTGGATCGTAAGCCTAAGCTGTGGCTTGATACCATGAGCATGGCTAGACCCAAGCACTTGAAGACTATTGGTGTATCGCTTGCCACCCTGTCAAAGTACTACAGGCTCGGTGAGAAGGGCTCTGCTGTAGTCGAGGCCAAAGGGCGTAGGCGGCGGGACTTTACGCCAGCTCAGATGGAAGCGTATGGTGTGTACTGCAACAACGACATTGAGCTAACCTATGAACTGTTTAAGATACTTGCTAAAGATACGTCCCCCCTAGAGACGCAATGCATCGACCTGACCATACGTATGTTCACAGAACCACGGTTCCGGTTCAATCAGTCAGTGTTGGAAGATCATCACAAAGAAGTCGTAGACAGTAAGGAGGCCTTGATCGCTGCTGCTAATCAGGAGAAGCGTGATGCGTTCATGTCCGATGACAAGTTCGCTGAACTCCTAATTGCAGAAGGGGTTGACCCCCCGATGAAATGGTCTGTTAAGAAAGCTAAGATGGCCTATGCTTTCGCTAAGACCGACAAGGCCATGAAAGAACTGCTAGAACACGAGAACCCTAGGGTGCAAGCTCTTGCGGCATGTAGGCTAGGGGTCAAGACTACCATTGAAGAGACTCGTGCTAAGCGCTTCATTGACATTGCTAAGCGTGGTATGTTTCCCATCATGCTTAACTACTGGGGCGCTGGTACGGGTCGGTTCAGTGGAGGGGACAAGGTTAACCCTCAGAACCTTAAGCGTGGCGGCAAGCTGCGCCTATCCATGGAAGCACCAGCAGGCTACACTGTTGTAGCTTCTGACTTGTCCCAAATCGAAGCACGGGTATTGGCCTTGGTTGCTGGTCAGTCTGATCTGGTCGAGCTATTCGCGACCAAGGGCGACCCGTACTGTGCTTTCGCTACGGATGTTTATGGTAGGATAATTACCAAAGCTGACCCTACTGAACGCTTCCTTGGCAAGACCTGTATCCTAGGCTTAGGGTACTATACAGGTGCAGCTAAACTACGCGAGACGCTGCGCCAGGGTCCGAACAAGGACGGCGTAGGAGGATTAACGATCCCGCTAGAGGAAGCACAACGTATCGTCAAACTTTACCGCAAGAAGAACAACAAGATTGCTGAGTTCTGGCGTACTTGTGGCAAGGCCCTTGACCACATGGTCATTGGCGGATCGGGGTATATCAGCCAGGAATTTAATATCCGCTATGAAGGTGAAACCGTTATACTCCCGAACGGTGCGGAACTATATTACCCAGGCTTGCAACAGCATAAGACTGACGCAGGAGAGTTAGAGCTACGGTATTTCGTGCGAGGCAAACCCACTAAGATTTACAGTGGGCTGCTGTGTGAGAATATCATCCAGGCCCTTGCACGTGGGGTCATCGTTGAGTATCTGGTAACTATCGGCGCTGTATATGGCGTTGCTCACCAGTGTCATGACGAAATTGTTATCGTGGTATTGACAAGCCAAGTGAACAAGGCTATTGCGTTCATTGATAACGTTATGTCAACACCTGTCGAGTGGCTACCCGGCCTACCTGTAGCATGTGAAGTAAAAGCAGGAGCCAATTATGGCAACTGCAAATAAGGAGTAATCCTATGAAAACCAAACCATACGAGTTTGAAACTAAGTCATGGCCTCCGCCTAAGGAGAAGCAGAGTAAGGATCATTATTTATTTGGCTTTGATGATGATAACCAACCGTATATTTTGCGGTGGGAAACCTTTAAGGGTGACCAGGGATGGTGTGCTGTAACACTTGACGACCACCCAACTAACTACAGTATTTCTGCTAACCCTAGATACTTTACACCTAAAGAAACTAACCGACGTATTGTATGTTGGGCAGAAGGACCTTTACTAAAGAGTGTAGTACAGAGACGTAAAACAGGTTGACTTATATCGTGTAAGAGAACATAATAAGAACACGAGGTAGATAATGGACCGAGAACAGAAACAACTACGTGCCAACAACCTAAACAACTTTAAGTACACACTTCAAAATATGGAGTACAACCACAAAGCGGAAAGTGTAGATACTAACACTAAAGGCGAGTACGCTATGGCAGCTAAGCTCCTTATGGATGAGTACAACAGGGCTGTTACGGCTCGCAGTATGCCTGACGTTGTAGCTAATTATGTCAATACTGCTAACGGAAAGCGGTTGTTGCGCAATTCAGAGTGGGACGCAGTATCTAAAGTTCCACCAGAAAACTGGCCATTCAGCGTAGAGGAATGGACAAGAGCTACGTCACAAGTACCATGGAGTTTGCTTGATAGAGCAATGGCGTTCTCTATGTATGAAAAAGAGAGATTGTTTAGAGAACATAGGGCGCTGTACAAACACGGTATTAACGCAGTTGACAATGAACAACTAGCTCGTCTTAAGGTATCCGATGACAAGGGCGCTAGGATAGCCCGCAGGAATTGGTCAGAAAAACTTAAGGCTGGGTTAAAGGGTGGGTTAATAGAGCCTTGTTCTGCTAACACTCCGCAACCACCACCTACTTCAATTGGTATCGGACCATAATGGCTAGCTTATCGCACTCATTCAGCAGCCTTGAACTATTTGATACCTGTCCTAAGAGGTACAACGCTCTTAAGGTGGAGAAGTCTGTTAAACCAGAGGATAGTGAGGCATCGCTTGCCGGTACTAGGGATCACTCATATCTTGAGAACCGGCTACTCAATGGTACTGCGCTGCCTTCGCACCTAGTCAGGGCTGAGAGTGCGTGCGACATTATCAGTAATAGTGGGTTAATTGTAAAAGCCGAGCAAGAATTTGCTCTAACAAAGGAGTTAGAACCATGCGATTGGTGGCACCAGGATGCTTATCTCCGTGTAAAAGCGGATGTGGGGCTGTATTCGGAGACAACTGCGGCTCTGCTGGACTGGAAAACGGGGAAGCGGAGACCGAAACCCTTTCAACTGGAACTGGGAGCGTTGACACAGTTCATACATTATCCGAAGATCAAGTCGACGAAAGCGGCTTTCCTCTGGCTTAAGGAGGACACGACTGATAAGTATGAGTTCACTCGCGAGGATGATTACGACCGCATCCTTGACAAGTTCAGAACAAAAGCAGAACGTGTAGAAGAAGCTAAGGAAGAGGGAGTGTGGCAAGCTAAGCCGGGCTTCCATTGCAACTGGTGTGAGTTGAAAAATACTTGCACCAGTTCACAAGCCAGGAGATAGGAATGAAAGTTAAACCTTTGCAGGTGGTTGCGTGGTTGCTATGGACTCTATCTATGACAGGCTTACTAACTGCCTTCTTCTTGGATAGTAGCTCGATTGACTGGGCACTAGCTACACTTATCTCCTATGGAATTGTACGCCTTGAGTGGTTTATCTCCACTCTTACGGAGGCAAAGAAATCAGATGACACATACGAACAAGAGTACGACGGGCTTTAAGCGCCCGGCTAAGGACGTTGCTAAGTCCATGGTTATGAAGGCTATTAAACCGTTGTCTCTTAAAGAACGTGTTGAAGTTATGGCTGCCGCCCTTGCCAGTATGGGTCTGCCGATGTTTGCTGGTATGCTGCGCGAAGCATGGAGTGATTTGGAATGAGTCTAGAAGATACACTAGAGCAACGTAAAGATAGGTATGGAGACTTTAGCACTCATGCTCAGCTAGCTGTTGGCCTTAAAGAACGTATGCGCCGCCATAACGGATGGAATAATCTATCAGCCATCCACATTCAGGCTCTTGATACTATCATGGATAAGGTTGCGCGCATTATTAACGGTGATCCAGACTACGCCGATAGCTGGCATGACATTCAGGGATATGCAAAATTAGTTGAGGACAGGCTACCGAAAGAGCTTGACAATGGCAACGCCTGAGAGTAAGATAAAGTCTGCTCTTGATAAGATGCTCAAGACTGAGGGAGTGTGGTATTACAGCCCTCAAGCTGGGCCTTACGGAGTAGCAGGAATACCCGACCGAGTTGCAATTGTATGCGGCTTGTTCTTAGGTATTGAATGTAAAGCTGACGAGAAGTGCAAGATGACCGCGCTTCAAGAACGCTGCAAAGAACAAATCGAGAACGCCGGGGGCAAATTCTTCCTGGTGTTCGATAAAGCTACCATCGAAGAAGTGAGACAGTGGATTGTGAATGCCCGAGACTCCCGAAGAACTGTCTCGCAGGAAGAAGCGAGAGTATTATAAAGCTAACTGGGATAAGTACGCAGCTTGGCGAGAAAGCTATAAGCTAAAAAAGCGTGTGCTAAACCAACGCTGGAATGCAAACGTAAGTCTAGAACAAAAGATGATATGGTCTGCTAAACGTAGAGCCAGGAATAAAGGACTAGAATTCTCTATTACAGCTAAAGACATAAGCATACCTGAGTTCTGTCCGCTACTAAATATCCCTTTATACAAAAGCAAAACAGGAAAGCCTACTAATAATTCTCCGACCTTAGACAGAAAAGACAATACCTTAGGGTATACTAAAGATAATGTATGGGTTATATCCCATAAAGCTAACAGTGTTAAGAACAGCTTAGCCATTAGCGAACTAGAACTTCTAATAAGTAGCTTGCGAGAAGCCACCAGTGAGCAACGTCATAGTAGTCGAAGACAAGAAGGTGGTAGTAGCATCCGTGTCAGACACGCAGACACGTGCAACTGTCCTGTCTGCGATCCCGAAAGCCCGTGGCTCGGGGAGCCTAATTCTGGCACCACATACCTTAGAGACGACCCAGCTATTAAGGAATATTGGCGTAGACGCGCCGAGTCCAATTCTCCACTACTATAAGTGGCCGGGTAGGTTCAAACCTATGTCCCACCAAAGGGACACGGCTGCTTTCCTAACGATGCATAAGAAGTGCATCGTACTTAACTCTATGGGTACAGGAAAAACACAAGCCGCACTATGGGCCGCTGACTATCTCATGGAAATCGGTGCGATCAAACGTGTACTTATTATCTCCCCGCTATCCACACTTAACGGGGTCTGGGGAGACGCTATCTTTGCTAGCTTTACAAAGCGCCAATATGCCGTGCTGCACGGTACTGCTGAGAAACGCAAGAAACTCATGCATGAAGGGGCTGACTTCTGCATCGTGAACCATGATGGGTTCGAGATCATCGCAGCCGAAGCTGCTGGCATGTTCGACCTTATTATCGTTGACGAGGCAGCCGCCCTCCGTAACCCAAGTACTGATAGATATAAAGCTTTGCGGCGCTACATGGACGCCAATACTAACTGCCGTCTCTGGCTAATGACAGGGACACCTACACCGAATGAGCCCACGGACGCATGGGCTTTGGCTAAACTTGTGGGCAGCCCCAAGCTAGACAATACATACTCAGGTTTCCGTGATAGAGTCATGATGAAGCTTGGCAAATGGAAGATGGTGCCGCGTCCGAACTCGCCCGAGACTGTGGCTGAAGTTCTGGTACCATCAATTCGCTTTGATCTGGCGGACTGTATTGATCTGCCAGAAGTTACATACCAAACACGTACAGTACCGTTAAGCTCTGAACAGACCAAAGCCTACAAAGCCATGCAGAAACAGCTTGTGGCCGAGGTCGAGAGCGGTGAAATCACAGCAGCTAACGAAGCTGTAAAGACACAGAAGCTAGTGCAGATCGCTTGCGGTGTTGCTTACGATGAAGAAGGTAAGACAGTTGAACTAGATTGTAAAGCTAGAGTATCTGAATTGCTCGACTGCATCGAGCAATGTGGGGGCAAAGCTATTGTATTTGTACCCTTGACAGGCGTGCTGGATATGCTTAAAAGAGAACTTGGACGAAAGTATAAAGTAGAAGTGGTCAATGGTTCAGTTTATCTCAATCAGCGTTCTGCTATTTTTAATGAGTTCCAGAATGGATCAGAAGTGGAAGTGCTTCTGGCTCACCCCGCTACTATGGCTCATGGCTTGACATTAACGTCAGCAAAAGCTATCATCTGGTATGGACCAATAACTTCCAACGAACAGTACACTCAGGCTAACGCACGCACAGAACGTATCGGTAAGAAGCATACCACTTCCGTTATCCACATTGCTGCTACCGATCTGGAACGTCGCATGTTTGAGAGACTTAAGAACAAGCAGAAGTTGCAGGGTATCCTGCTAGATATTTTGGGAGATAAGTGATGCTAACATTCTATGATTTTGCAGTCGCCAATCGTGAACGATGCGAAGCAAAGGACGGGTTTAACCATACGCTGTCGTCTTGGTCCCTGTCCGATTGGTTTACTGCTACTTTGGGTGAACTTGGCGAGGCGGCAAACATTGCTAAAAAGCTCAACCGCATCCGAGATAACATTCCCGGTAACAAGGAAACGTACGAAGAACTAGTCCAAATGCTTAAGGACGAAGTAGCTGATGTGTTTATTTACCTTGACCTACTTGCGCAATCGCAAGGCTTCAAATTGGAAGACGCAGTTCGTACTAAGTACCAGAAGACTAGTGATAAAATCGGATACCCGGTTGTACTGCAATGACTGAACCCACAGTAGATACCGTCATCGCTTCCTACATTAAGATGCGAAATGAGAAGCAACAAAAAGACGCTACTCATAAAGCTGAGATGAAGGTCTACGATGACCGATTGAAGAAGCTTGAAGCTTGGCTTCAGGCTAAGATGCTTGCCGATGGTGTCAAGTCCTTTAACACTGACGCTGGTACAGCGTACACGACTGCGGTGGAGCAGGCCACCGTATCGGATATGAACGCCCTGCTTGACTACGTTCGAGAGAACAACGCGTGGCATCTCCTTGAGAAACGCGTATCTAAAACAGGTATCAGGGAACTACTTGATGCCGACCAGCCACTCCCGCCAGGGGTTAACTGGTTCACTGCCCAGACTGTTAACATTCGCAAACCAAGTGAGAGGTAATCCATGAGTGCTCTAGTTCCTACAAATGTCCAGCTGCCTGCTCACTTGAGCGACCGCTTGGGCGGACCGTCTGCTCTTGCAGGCGCAATGACTTCCGGTATCGCATCAGGCGGTACAGGTTTCAAGCGTATCTCCATTCGAGGTGGCCGCTTCCGCATCCGTGAGGGTAGTACCGAGACTGTGCTTCCGGATAACGTGCTTCGTGCAGTTATCGTAGGTGCTAGCCCGAACGTTACCAAGTCCTTCTATAAGGGTGCGTACAACCCGAAGGCTGCCGATGTAGATAAGAAGCCCGACTGCTACTCTAATGATGGTGTCCGACCGGCCAATGATGCTGCCGACCCGCAAGCACAGCAGTGCGCGACCTGTCCACAGAACGCATGGGGTAGCAAGATCACTGATGCTGGCACCAAGATGAAGGCGTGCGCTGACCAGAAGCGACTGGCTGTTATCTCTGCCGATGACCACAGCGCTGACCCTGAAGTATATCTGTTCCAGGTTACGCCTGCTGCACTTACACAGTTCCGCCAGTACGGTGAACTTCTATCATCGAAAGGTTTCCCGCCTGAACTCTGCATCACTGAGATTTCCTTTGACCCGAAGGAAGCTTACCCGAAGGCACAGTTCAAGTTCGGTGGCTTCATTGACCAGGGTCAAGTCGAGACTGTTGATAAGCTTGTTAACTCTCAGATTGTCCGTGACGTGATTGGTGATAAGGACCAAGTTGCTGAAGTTATTGAGGATAAGCCGAAGCCGTCTCCGATTAAGAAGAAGGAAGAAACTTATGTCCCACCTCCGGTCGTGGTTGAAGATGCCGAGTACGAAGACGTCACGCCTGTACAGGCACCTAAATCTACCAAAGGTTTTGGAGCAGCGACATCGGCTCCTAAGGAACCTGCACCTGCCCAAACAGTGAAGTCTTCTAGCTTGACTGATGATATCCAATCCATTCTGGCCTCTATGCAGGAAGATGATTAATGACCGAACAAACCGCAACGCTGGAGCCGGGTAATTACGCCCTCGCTCCGGCGACACCGGCCCCGACTACGGAGCCAGACAATAGGTTGCTGGACTTCGCGAAGGTGGATGCCCTTCGCAAGCATATGCTGCTTACTGTAGGTAGTATGGTCGTGTTGCTCGGCACGTCCCGCGTATCGTACTATAACTGGCTTAAGACCGGTATCAAGCGTAAGAAGACAAGCGATCAAATCCGTAAAGCCGTTCGTAAACTAGTAGCAGTTATGACAGAGAACGGCTGGCCTAACGAAGCTGCGTATGTTGCTAACCAATCAGAGCGGCTTACAATGCTACAAGAAATGATTAAAGAACTTGACAAAGAACTGCCATAATAGTACGGTCTAATCCCGCCAAGAGGATACCTGATGGACACGCTCGACTTCCTTACCCGTGTCCTTCCAGCCGACGGCAACTACTGTGCAGGCATTGCTTACGATGAAAACGGTAAGCAAGGTATTAGGCAGCGGTTCTTTGGTTCTGTGAAGGATTTGTCTGACTTCCTCGTTCTTATGAGCGAGCGCGATCAAGACGTGTACTATGGTGTGGCTACCTTCGCCGAAGACGACGAGGGTAAGCTGCGCCGCAAACAAGCTTATGCAGATAAGCTTAAGCTTCTCGCAATTGACATTGATGTAGGCAAAGCTAGGAACTCTTATGAAACTCGTAAAGATGCTCTACTCGCGCTTACTGATTTTGTGGCAAGGGCTAATCTACCCGATCCTATCGTGGTTTCTTCTGGCGGCGGCTATCATGTTTATTGGACACTTACTGATCCGATTAACCGTGCTGATTGGGAACCTCTTGCCATCGCTCTAAAGGCTTGCTGGCAATCGTTCGGGCTTAACGCTGACCCAGTTGTCACTGCTGATGCTGCTCGTGTCCTTAGACCCGTAGGGTGTAAGCACCTAAAGTCTGGAAGGACGGTGTCAATCGTACGTGACGCACCAGACGTTACTTACGAGCAGATGCTTGGAGTTCTTTCCAGCTACAAACCTGCGGCTGATGAAATTCCTGCACACCTTAAGGGTCGTGTAGGGCAAGTGAAGCTTGACGTTCCGAAGGAGTATGTTCCTGCGGTTAGTTTCGTTGTAGCTTCCAAGTGTAAACAAATTGCTAATGCTATTAAGAACCCGGAGAAAGTTGATGAGCCACTTTGGTATGCAATCATGGGTGTGGCTGCTCACACCGTCAACCCTATGGAAACCGCGCAAGCGTGGTCGAAAGGTCACCCTGATTACTCTGAAGCCGCTACGCGGGATAAAGTTAATCAGTACAAAGAAAACACAACAGGGCCGTCCACGTGTGCGAGGTTTGCTGCACTCAATCCGTCAGGCTGTAATGGCTGCCCGTACAAAGGGCGAGTAACTACACCTGCTTCCCTAGGTAGATCGTATGAAGAAGCACCAATCGACGTATCAGCGCCTGATCCGGTGTCCCAGTTAGTTGAACTTCCTGGACCGTTCAAACGAACGGCCAGCGGTATTAAATACACTATTGACGACACCGACTTCGATGTTTGCCCATTCGACATTTATCCCGTCGGCTACGGCAAAGATGAAGCTCTCGGGTATGAAACAGTCCGCTTCCATTGGAACCGTCCACATGCTGGATGGACACTGCTATCTTTCCGGCAGGCACTGCTTACTGATGGCCACCGCGATTTCGCCACGGTTATGGCTGATAACGGGATCGTGCTAAAGAACCAAAAACAAACAGAGGATTTTAGGCAGATGCTTCGTGAGTACATGGATAAGCTACGTCAACAACGAGCAATGTCTAATCTCTACAACTCTATGGGTTGGAAGGAGAACAACACTCAGTTCGTTATTGGCGAAACAGTAATCAAGACAGATAGCACAGGTGCAGTGGTCGAAGAAGTTACATCCTTGTCAGCTCACACTAACAAGGGGGCCACTGGTATGTATGATAAGAGTGGTTCACTCCAAGAATGGATCGATGGCACAGAGATTCTACAAGCAGCCGATATGCCTGCCCATATGTTCGCTGTGAACATGGGCTTTGCTGCTCCGCTGTTTAACTTCACTGGTCTTAAGGGCATGACAGTCTCTCTGTATGGCCCGACCGGTGGTGGTAAGACGCTTGCTCAGTACTTTGCACAGTCCATCTATGGCAATCCAGATAAACTGCACTTCGCAGCTAAGTTCACACAGAACGCTTTGTTCTCACGTCTCGGCATGTACAACAACCTGCCTATGACCATCGACGAAGCGACTATGATGCAGGATAAAGAAGTTGGAGACTTCTTATACTATGTATCACAAGGTAGAGATAAGGCTCGCCTTACTCGCTCTGCCGACGAACGCGATGCAAAGACCTGGGCCACGCCAGTTATTGTTAGCACCAATGTCTCGCTTCAATCCAAGTTGGTATCATCAGGGATTGAGACGGATGCGCAGAGTGCACGACTTCTTGAAGTTCGTGTTCCACCGCATGATCTGTTTAAGCAGGACACCAAAGCAGGTCAGCAAATCTACAGCCACCTGATGAAGAACTACGGATACGCCGGTCGTGAGTTCCTTAAGGAGCTTGTTCGTATCGGAGACGCTAGACTTCGTGAAATGATCGAGGAAGCGCGTATTAAGTTCGCTAGCACTTATGATGCACAGTTTACCGGCGAGGAACGATACTGGGAAACCGCTATCGTATTGCAGGACTTAGCAGCTAGTATCGCTAAGGGTTTAGGACTTATCAAGTACGACTATACTAAGAGCACTCGCTGGGTTCTTGAACAGCTGGGTACCATCCGAGTAATTGCTACAGAGAACCGGGCAGATGCGTTCGACTTACTGTCTGACTATCTAAACGAGGTCTCCGACTGTACTGTTACCGTGATGCATACTGGTAAGAACGTTGCTTGTGATCAATCACGCCTTGCTCGCGGTGAAATTCGTGCGCGCTTCGAAGTTATGCGCGACAAACATAGCGACCCATTCAATAGTGGTGTACTGTATCTTGACAAAGGCCACTTCCGTAAATGGTTGTCGATGCGTGGTGCAGACTTTAAAACGTTAGTAAGTGTGTTCGATGTAGAGAAGATTAACGTAACACCTAAGTCTGGTCGAGCTGTACTTGGCAAGGATACTCCGATCAAGGTTCCAGGTATGTATGTTCTGGGTCTAGACCTTACACATCCACGACTATCTGCCCTTCTTAACGACGCGGACGAAGCAATGGAGCGCGTGGCTACATCGAAGCTAAGAGTGATTGATAACGTAATTAAACTAGGGGAAGCAGAATGACAGAACGTGAGCGCAAACTAAAAGAAGATAACTGGAAGTACCGACGCACTGTTGTGTTTGGTTCTGTAGGTTCTATTCTTGCTATGATGAGCTATCTTACTGGGTTCGCAGACAATGATAATGCTGTGCAAGTTATGCTCGCTCAGTCCCTGCCTGTTGCACTCATTGGTATTATCCTCACGTATATCGGCGGTCCGATTGCTGATGACTTCGTGCAGTTCAAAGTTAATAAGAGCTAACTATGGCAGTAGATAGAAAGCACTTCGATATCGCTAAGCGTGCCGCTAGGACAATCAGAGAGTACTGGTTAGAGCGGTACGACACAGATAAGTACGATGCACTTAAGGTAGATGTAAGACCTATTACGTTTGAGTTATACTCAAACATGAAGAATGGCTATCCGCCATTAAAGGAAGCATAATGCCAGCTATGTTTGATCTTGCCGATAAGAAGAAATTGTTTCCTAGACAATTCACTTACGAAGAAATGACAGTAAGTCAGACGGCTGCGCGCCGTGGGATTAATAATGATCCTGAGCACGCAAAGACAGTATTGAACTTATTGTATACCGCTGAAATGATGGTGCATGTACGCAAGCTTCTTGGGGATAAGCCAATCATCGTAAGTAGCGGCTATCGTAGTCCGGACCTTAATAAGGTTGTGGGTGGTAGCGACACTAGCGCTCATACTCAAGGGTGGGCTGTTGATTTTACATGCCCTGGCTTTGGTAACCCACTTAAGGTTGCTAAAGCTATCGCTGAGTCTGATATTGAGTTCGACCAATTGATCCACGAGTATGAGAAGTGGGTCCACATTAGTTTCGATCCACGAAACCGAAAGCAGCTACTTACAATCAATAAGTCTGGGACTAAATCTGGACTGCGCTAAAAAGAAGGGCCCCGAGAGGGGCCCTTTTAGTTTATTCGTCTGCTTCTGTATCAGCGCCTGTAGCTTCTGCTAGTTCGTCAATAACACTATAGTCTGGGGCACTTGCAGCTGTACGCTCGACCGTGGTCTGCGATGCGGCTCGACCTGCTCGAACACCAGCGGAGCGGAAGTTACGGATCATCATATCTTCTTGACCAGTAAGTTCAGCTGCTTCGTTCCAATCACGAACTGCGTCTAGGATACGTTCCATACCTGCTTCGTCGCCTGCTCTATACGCACGGGCGTAGGCAAGAACAAAACGAGTACGAACGTTGCGCATATAACCGGTGTGCATACGATCCAGTCGAACTGTGTCGTTAGCCTTAGACGCTTCGAGCGGATAGAAGCCTAATGCTCTCATAAAGATGTTGTAGATACCAACTTCATCCGAAGTGAGGCGTCCGCGAGGGTCGCTGATCTCGCCGGTCACACCCATCTGGATAGCTTCGCCAATACCACGGACCTGACCTTGCGGGAACTTGCGGAACAAGTCTTCCCACGGTGTGGTACGCGGACGCATACCCATAACCTCAAGGGTCATGTCAGTTAGGATGCTGGCGTACTCAATAGCATCGGCGTTAGCTGCGAAGGCCGGACCGAATGCGTTGACAATCTCTCGACCAACATCTGCTTCTGGTCGGAACAGGCCAGTGAGCGGAATGATATCGCCCATCGCCAAACGAGATGACATGGTACCGCCACTCCAGCCGAAGCTGTCAGCGACGTTGTCAATTGCACCGTGCATAATCCACTTAGACGAACCCGGCAGTAAGTCCTCGAAGAACTGAACCATCGAGAGTTCAAGGCTATCGTGTTGTAGTCCAAGCTTCTGCATCACGGTATCATAAATATCCATGAAGTCATCAGCGAATGGTTCACCTTTAAGACCTGCAAGAAGGAACAATGTGCCAAGCACAACACCCTTCTGAGCCAGTGGCAGGTTGTTAATCATCAAGACTGTGATAAGCGGGAACATTTTGTATTGCAAGATGTACTGGGCAAAGTCACCACGGAATGAACGAGGGCGGTTCACGTTAGTATAGTCACCTTGTGAATCTTTAATCACTCGTTCGACTTCACGGATTAGTTTCTTATACGCATCCGAACCTGGAGTATTGAACTCTTCCTCAGTACCAACTCCTGCCGCGATGAACCGTTGCCTAAGCAGACGGTACGATGCAAGGAAGGCAACACGACGGGTACCTGCTTCCACACTAGAGAAGGGCTTGAGTAGTACATTCGAGATATTGCGGTAAAGCACTTTGCGCAAGTTACTTTCGGTACCACCAGTAAGCGAGTACGTTTGTTGGGGGGTAAGCACACCGGTTAGTGTTTCAGCGTACATCGCTTCTAGTTCCGGCAATGTAAGGTTGGTGTCATTGTTACCCTTACGTACCTCGTCAAGGATTTCTTTTAGAGATACAGTATCACCGTAACCCTTGAACACAGTCATGACTTGCGACATTGCTGATGCAATCTCTGATACAACTTCGCTCATACCAAAGCCATCGCCGTAACCTGTTTCACGGTGGATAGCCATGAGTCTAGCAGGCAAGTGAGTGATCGGAGTGAATGCGTTCATTATGCCAGAAGCAACCGTACCCAGCTGAGACACAACTGCCATCTGCCGGAGTGACCCGGTCTTAGACAGAAGATCATTCAGGTTCAGCTCAAGTTGGTTCTTTTCGAGTGACTCTCGGAGTGCCTTAGCCTGCTCAATGTACGCTTCTGCTTCACCGGTAATCTTGAGCTTAAGCTCACCCTTGGTTGTACGGATATTAATCGTAGGCGTCTTAGTAGTACGTCTAGCAACGTGCCGCATCTGGTTCGCATACCGCAACAGCTCAAGTTCTGCGACTATTACTGCTTTCGGATTACGAACGAATGTAACAGGCGGCGAGACACCTTCAGGTGCGCCGCGATTAGCGATATCGAATTTACGTTGCAGTTCTGCTAGCTTATCCCAGTCACCATAACGATTCTTAGGGTCGGTAAGTTCGTCTTCCAACATATGTGACTGCGAAGTCTTAGCCGCTTCCCATGCACGTTGTGACATCGTCTCGCTATTATTGCGGATAATATCAGCGTCCATACCGGGGCTACCTGCGCGTTGCAAGCCGAAACGCTTACGAGTAGAGGCGTTAGC
>ERZ761584.21-NODE-21-length-60395-cov-11.704906_pt1 | contig 60395 bp, 71 predicted proteins | sample MGYA00512168_ERZ761584 | MGnify/ENA primary metagenome ERZ761584 (study PRJEB28899, sample SAMN03785564) | bioreactor sludge metagenome | biome: EBPR Sludge; feature: EBPR Bioreactor; material: 0.22µm filtered reactor supernatant | place: Saint Lucia: Queensland...
GGGAATACGAAGAGCCTGCGGAATACTCTCTCGGAACCAGGGTGGCGTGGCTGAGGGAGTATCTGATCAAACAGAAGTCTCTTCAAGAGCAATTAGAGAAGACAGAAGCCTCTCTAGCCGAACGAGAGCGATCACAGGCAGTTCGTTCGTGGTGTTCTATTGACGAGGCCAACAAGTGGCCAGAAGGATCGCATGTCTTAGAGTGTGTTCTCCGAGACAATGGGACGGTGTTTGAATACCGGGCTACGACGATCTGGAAGCCAAACCGGGGTAAAGGACACTCACGGCCCTCTTGTTATGCGCTAATCAAAGCTCCTGACGCCCTCGCCGTACAGTACGGGAGTCTGACTGAATCGCAAGTGAAGGATCGTTTGATTCAAGCCCTAAAAGAAGACTTGAAAGACTACCGCAATCGATTTTGCGAACATCACGGATCGGCAGGTGGTTGTCCTCCAGGCTGCCCGGTATGTGAATCACAGAAACTTGACAAGACCGTCTGTGAGCTAGAGATGGACCTCGACGCGGCGCGCAAGCGGTGTCACACCGCTGAGGCGACGATCGAAAAGCTCCGCGAGAAAATCCGCCATACAGAGAGCCTGGATCGCCGCGTTGTCCACTCTTGGTTAGCCGTTAGGAATTTGTATCTCGTCACGGGCACAGCTCTCGGCCAGAGAGACGCGAAACTGTACGTGCTCGCAATGGACGCGGGGTTCGCAGAAGACAAGGCACGAAAAACCTGGCGATCATGGAAGTACAGCCATGAGCCAGTTGAGGCCAAACTGGTTGGTAAGTCAGCGCAGTACGGACCAGAGGGCGTCGTCACCGTTGTGGGGTGAAAAATGACCTCAAATCAGAATTAGAGAATCTATAGGAGTGAAAAATGACAGAGACCGTTAGCGTTACAGTGAAAGAAACGAAAATCACTTGCGACATTTGCGGAGAGACAGTTCAAGGGAGAGGCTGCGGTCAGCTTATAAGACCTTGCCCTGGATGCGGACGTGACACGTGTAAGTCGTGCGGAACCTGCTGGTTCATTGACCCTTGGAGCGGAGAAGATAGCGGCGACAACTCGCCTCGCTATTGCTTTTGCTGCGAGAAGCGTTTGCACCGCTATGCCAACGAGGCTGCAAAGGTCCGCAATAGCGCTCAAACGACGATCGAGAAGCTCCGCGATAACTGGCTGTCTGACTGCAAAGAAGACCCGGAAAGGAAAACAGATGCTCAACGAACTAGCTAAATGGCTCATGGAAGACGAGCGTCGCACTGCGATCATCTGTCGAGCCCGTCACGAAGGCCGGCAGCAATGGTACGTCTGTCTGCACGATTATCCTCCAAAGAGTCCACCCCCGTTGGGCGCGGTATTCCCACAAGACAGGATCGTTTACGCCGATTCTCTTGACGACGCTATCCGACAGGCACTTCATCAATGAAACGCTCCATGAAATCGAAGCGGGTTGTCTCAACCTGCCCTTGGTTAGCTGAGATCAGCACCAAGCTCTTTTACCGCCTTGAACCCCGTCACCAAGAGATTATCAAGCTCAGGGATCGCGGTCATACTTGGTGTGAAATTGGCCGGCTAATGGGGTTCTCCGGGTCTCGCGCTTATCAGCTCCACCGCACGGCTTTGATCGCCTTAGCTCGCTTACTGATAAATGCTGGAAAAAAAATCCCGTGGGCGGATTGATTCGGTATTGACTTACTTAGGTAAGTATGTAAGATACAGGCAGTTCAGTTCCCGTACCTTTTTGGAGAGAAACAATGTCGATCGATCCGTACCCTCTTTGGAAAGAAACAATGCAAGCCGAGATGGAAAAAGTGCTCCGGGCCTTCCGTGACGCATTAGGGAAGGCGGTAACAGAAAGCTCGAACTCCAAGGGTGACAACCCGCAGGCCGCAACAGAAAACCAAGCGTGGTCGAAATCCTGTTGCTCGCCGAAACCGGCCACCGATTTACTGTCTGTTTCCGAACGTGAAGAGCTTCGGCAGCTCCGCGAGGCCCGCGATGCTATCATCCCGATGCTTCAGCAAATCGACATAGTCCCTGCTGGATCAGCGATTCAATTGACCGCTTCCGGCGCTCGCCACGCGTTCTCTATGCTTGCCTCCCGCATGAAAGCTGCGGAAGGCGCTCTGCTAAACGCCAGAGAGCATCGAGACGAAATGGCCCGAACCGTTTTCTCTTTGGAAGAGAAGCTGAAGTCCCTCTCGGCATCTCTGAAGACGCTGGTGTGGTTCGCGCAAAATTGCGATTTTGACGACAACAAGAACAACGAGCCGGGAGAAGACCCAGATTGCGATGATTCCAGCGATCTGGAGTAATCCCTCGCGCGCTACAGTATGTAGGGAATTTCCACGCCAAATTCCCTCTTGCGTACGACAGAACAACCCACTACAATAGACACCGGGACAGTCCATTTCCATATACACTATATTACATACATAATATAGTGACGGCGGTTTTTCACCATACCCCACCGAAATCTTGGGAACAATTCAGGACGTTCCGGTGATGAGGACATCACAATGAGCAAGAAAGATTACGTGACTAAGGCTCTGACTTCTGCCATTCTCAAGTCACTGTCGCCCGATGAAGTCCAAGATCGTTTCTCCGACACCCTGGAAGATAAAATCAGAGAGTTCTTCACCACCGCTATCGGCTTTGCCGATTTGCACTCTGACTCCGGTGTGGATTTGAATTTCAATCCGAGAATGCTGCTGGCTTTCCAGCTACTTCGTACCTCTGTCTGCATGTACCACGAACTTCTGGACGTTGATCACGACTACGCCCAGTCTAAGCTGTTCGACTTAATGGAGTCTCTGATGAAGGTCAGCAGACGTTCTGATAAAGACCAACATCTCGCTATGATTGACGAACTCCGAGCGTTCAACAGCGAAGCATTGAACTGATCGTCTTCTTCTGTCCTACACCCGCTTCCGACTCTCGGAGCGGGTCCGAATTGTTCCCAAGATTTCGGTAGGGTATCGTGAAAAACCCCTCATGCCTCTTCGGCCCAACCCTTGACCCGGCCTACGTCGCCTGGACCCGTAACTGCCTCGACAGTCTAACGATCGGCGGAAAATGGATCATTCCTCGCTCCGGCACGATTGTCGGCAAACTCTCCGACTCCGCGGTCACGATCATCGGCCCTGAATCTGATTGCCCGATCCTGACCGCTTACATCAAAGCCGCCGGTTACGAAATCAAGTCTGTGTTCGTGCGCAACGAAAAAACCGTTTGACCGCCCAGACCCGTTTGACCGCCCAGACCCGTTTGACCCATCTTTTTCCTTCTCCTCCAAAGAGGAACGCCCTTATGAAACTCGACGAACAAGTTGCTGAAGCCGTTCGCGCCACGATCGCTCAACAAATCCTCGCTTCGATCGACACGACCGCCCGCGACGCGATCTTAGCTAAGTCAATCCGTGAAGCGATCACGGACTACACGTTCAAACATGCGATCGAGAAAGCAGCAGCCGACAAAGCCGCCGAAGTGGTGAAAGAACTTTTAGCTTCAGAATCTTGGACGATCAAAATTCGCCAAACGATCCTCAACGGCTTCGACGACTACCTGAAGAATCTCCGCGCCGCACTTCCCGCCGCCTTGATAAAAATGCTGCACGGCGACAACTCTTCTTCCTACGATCGCTCCGCCGGTCACATTCTCGCTGTCTGGCCCGTGAAACCCGACAGTGAGTAGCCTCGCACCTAGGAGCAACGAGAAATGCTAACCACCCACACCATCTGGAACGCGGAATGCCTGACGTTCCTGCGTTCCCTTCCAACTGATTCAGTCGATCTGGTCCTGACCAGTCCGCCTTACGAAGACGCTCGTTCTCTTTCCTCCAAAGAAACACGGCGGCTCAACGAACACGGCTTCATCGACGGCGAATTCCGCCTCTCCGGCGACGCCTGGGTCAACTGGCTGCATCCGATCGTTGTCGAATGCTGTCGCGTCTCGCGCGGGCTCGTCTGTCTCGTCGTCGAAGGCCGCACCAAGAACTACAGCTACAGCGCCACGCCCCTGCTGCTCGCCTCTCGACTCGCGTCCCAGGCTCACCGCCATCTGAACTACGACCTGTCTGAGGAGCAGTACAAAGACCTGGACAACGGCCAGCACCGTGGCCAGATCAGTAAGTTGCTGGTCGAGAACTTCCCGATCTACCTACGCAAGCCGCTGATCTACCAACGCTACGGCATCCCCGGCTCTGGCGGCCCGGACTACCTGCGTAACGACTACGAATTCGTCATCGTCTGCTCCAAGTACCGTCGGCTCGTCTGGTCCGACAACACCGCGATGGGCTCACCCCCGAAGTTCGGCCCTGGCGGCGATCCCTCTCACCGCACGCAAGACGGATCACGTGTGAATGCCGCTCCGCTTGTCGATGGCAAGCGCCGTAACGCTGGTGGTCGTGTTGGCGGAACTGACCTGAACGTCCGCGATCGCGGCAAAGACGGCGGAGTCGGTCGCACCCGCCAGCAGTATATTCCGCCTAAGATCGCCAACCCCGGCAACATCATCTACTGCGGCGCAGCCGGCGGCGGCAACATCGGTGACAAGTACGCTCACGACAACGAAGCTCCCTTTCCAGAGAAGCTCGCCGAATTCATCATCCGCACCTTTTGCCCGCCTTGTTCTTGGAAACCTCGCGTACCCATCGCCCGCCCTCCCCGGTCCCTGGATCGCTACCGGCCCGGAACCGTCCTCGATCCGTTCGCCGGTAGCGGCACAACGCTCAAGGTCGCCCTGACCACCGGCCGCAACTCGATCGGTTGCGACATCCGCCGCGGCCAATACAACTTAATCCGCAAGCGTCTTCGTGCCGCTGGCGCTACTGAAATTCGCCAAATGAAGACCGGCTTCGTATCAAGTCTCTTGACGTTTCCTTCCAAAAAAGATATTGACTAACTCCTAACAACTTGTATCATTACGTGCCTACACGATCTGCTTACTTGTCTTCAAAACAGCGAGCCCAGTATGTCTAAGACGAAAAAACGACCGAAGTCGTCCGCTCCCGGTAAATCAACCGGGCGGTCAAAAAAGAGCAAAACCAAAGTCTTTCACCCGGCTGACTACGGCGAAGTCCTAGACGAAACGTTCTACACCAAGCCGGCTTACCCGTGGGATATTTGGGCGGACGGTAAAGCTCGCCGTTTGACCCACGGCAAGCATTTCCTCTGCTCTACGTCTTCGTTTGTCAGCGCCGCCAGCCAATGCGCTCGACGGCTAAGAGCTATGGGCCGTTCCGTCAGTGTCGGCTGCCGCATCTCCGGTGAATTTGTTACGCTCCAATTCATCTACAAAGACGGCAACCCGCCGCCTAAGACCACGACAGCCAAGCCTCTGTCCAAGCCTCTGCCCAAGCCTTCGTCCAAGCCTTCGTCTGAGACCGAACCTGACGACTTGCCTAAATAGCCAGCCGTTATTCCCCAAAAGGTTTTCTGAACTTCTTCAGAAAGTCTTTATAACTTTGAAAGGATTCGCAATGCTGATTCTCTCCCGAAAGCACAATGAGAAACTTTTGATCGGCGACAACATCGTCTTGACTGTTGTGGCTATCTTCCCGGATAAAGTACGAATCGGCATCGAAGCTCCTGAATCTGTCGCTATCCATCGTCTCGAAGTTTTCAACGCCATCCAGCGCAACGACGGAGTCCGCCGCCCGGCCAACAAACGCCGTCGTTCGGCCAGCCAACATAAAAGCGGCACACACTGCCCTGGTCCGCTTCAAAAATTTGTCAATCCGCGTAACGAGTCGCCTTCTCCACCCGATTCGTCTCCGCCCGATTCATCTCCGCCCGATTCATCTGTCCCGCTTTCTCCGCCCTCGACTATGCCTACTACGCCTTCCGACTGCTCTTGATCGCTAACTCCTACTCTGCCTTTTCAACATGGCCAAAAAAACCGAACCGGAATCGCTCACTGTTCCTGCCGCCCGACGTGATGCCGACGCTGCGCTAGGCGACAAGCCGCAGTGCTGGTCGCCGGAAGACTTACAACGTCTCGATCAGCAACTCACTGATCTAGCTACGGTGCTGCTTGAGATTAAGTCCCGGCTTGATTCTCTCGAATCCCGGTTCTTAGTAACCGAATCTCAGATCGCCAAGCTCGATCTAGGCGACAACCTGCTCCCGGCTGAAGTTGTTCGTGATGTCTCGCTCGGCGCAGTGTATCAATCAGCGCTGCAAGCCTCGCTGATCGGGATGTTCATGGCTTCCCCTGCTGGTATGATCGCCACCAAATCAATTGAATCAAACATCCGCCGCGCCTGTGATGCGGCTGAACGCGTCCTCAACGAGACTATTCGCCGCACTCAGTTGCGTGAGAAGAGAGCCTGATCCATTGATCCTATGAACGAGTTTCTTTTAAGGCTAATTGAGTACGCAATCAGCATTGCAATTATCGCCCTCCTTGTGTTTTTGCTCACACTTCCGTTCTCCATCGATCCGTTCTCCATCGAAAGGAAACAAATGGAAACTACGTTGGTCCGTGCTCTGAACGATCAAGTGGTTCTGAAGCCATTGAAACGCGAAGCTGTCTCGTCCGGCGGTATTGTCCTGCCTGATACTGCTCGCAACTCGATCGGCTTCGCCCGCGTCTTCGCTGTCGGCCGCGGTCAGCCAGTTCAAGGCTCGGCTAACCAATTTCACACCCCCGAATGTAAAGTCGGCGATGAGGTTACGTACTTCATCAATCGCAGCACGCCTTTCCGCGTATCTGGCGAAGATTTCGCCACGATCGGCTCTGATGACGTGCTGGCTATCGTCACCCGTCAGGAAGCCGAGTCTTCCGGTTCGTCCAAATAACTGTTTGTTCGCTCGCGCCTTCGTTCGCTCGTACCTTTGTTCGCTAGTACCTTCGTTCCTTACCCTTGTTTTGGAGTCCACGAATGCCAGAAACCTTACTAGCCCATCTGATCCGGCCCCGCGACAACTCGCTGGCTGTCTTCCAAGAGGAAGCCATCGAAGTTGATTCCGAAGCCTATCGCAAGTTCAGCAGCGACATCGCTGCTTCAGTAGCCGCTACAACTCCCGGCGCTCGTTCAGCAATCAACCTGTTCCCGAAGATTCTGGAACTGGCGTTGCTCAACCTGCGGGAGTTGGTCAATCAATCCGGCGGAATCGAGCCGGCCATTGCGATCGTGCAGAAGGCGTACAATGATTACGTCGCCCCGCTCGACATTCCCACCATCCCGAACATCATTGAACCGATGTTCGACAAAGCAATCTCGTATGCCCTGGGTGCTATGATCCGTTCTACCTGGGAACGGATCAAAGACGTTCCTGTCCCGGCCCCTGTTCCGTCTCCTACCCCGTCTGCTGGATCAGCCGGTCCACAATAAGTCTGTGGGTTGCCGCCCGCGTCGCGAATTGATCGCGGGCCGTGATTGGTTACACTCAATCCGCAGTCTTCCCCCGTAGGCTCCGCCCCCAGATCGTTTCTGGAGGGCTGCTCGGCGGCTGATCCAACCCTTTCAGCCGCCGAGTTTTTACCTCGACACAACCTGTTACCCGCTTACATCCGAGACAGCCATGACTTTCGACCTGAACACCTTGATCCGCCAGCTCTCCAACCTGGGCGGAACGTCCCCGCTGATTCTCGGCATCATCGCTGTCATCGCTTATCTGCAATGGCGAAACGGCAATCTTCCTGCCTTGCTCGCAAAAGTCCTGCCGTTTTTCTCCAAAGAAAAGACGGTCCTGGCAAACGTCTCTGACGACGCCTCTGACGACGAAATTGATCCTCGCCAGACCGCCCTGGCCGCGATCGACTACCTGACTTCCTACTTCGCCGCAAATAACTGCGATGAAGGCAAAGCAGCAGCCCAAGCAGTCGGTCCTTTCCTGTTCAAGATCGACAAGATCGACACTGATTTTCCTGATTCGCTGACATGATCATCTACCCAGTTTACTGCGATCCGCCGGTTTATCAATCACCAATTTATTCATTACCTGATAACCAGCTTATGAACACCAACATTTTGTCTCTGATCCTCGCGGGTGTTCTGGCGTTTCTTGTTCTTGGCGGCAGCGGAGACCGCTTCAGCCCTATTTCACCGTCTCCCAAAATCACCCCTTCCGCTGCAATGCTCTCTGCGTGCGCTCCGCTAAAGTCCGCTGTCGCCTCAGCCGATCCGGCCCTGCGCGCTCGCTATGCTGCCGCCTTTTCTGATCTAGCTTTCGCTTTGTCCTCAGCCGGCGATTCGATTAAGACCACCGGACTGCTGTCCGACACAATTCAAACCTTCGGCGACATCGTTCTCGCCGCTGAGCCTGATCTGCGCCCGGTGACAGCCGGCTCGTTCAACACAGCTCTGACCGCTTCCCGCGATGCGGCTTTTGCTTCTCTACCCGGCGCAGGAGTCGATAAGCCGATCACCAAATCGCAAGCTGCGGACTTTGTAGCTGCGATCGCCGAGTCGCTCAAATAATCCCGTTAATACTTTCCCGATCTTCCGTACTTTCACCTAACGAGCGTCTTATGTCCGATGTTATGGTCGATCTGGAAACGCTGGGAACCCGCCCTGGTTCGATCATTGTCTCGATCGGGGCAGTCGCCTTCGATCGCGCCAAAGACCCGCTTGACTGGCCGGAATTCTATTCCGTCATCAGCATCGCCTCTTCCCGGAAGTTTGGGCTAACATCCGACGAATTAACGTACGAGTGGTGGTCTCGCCAATCCCTCGAAGCTCGCCGCGTGTTAGATGAGGCGGAAGGATCGTCAGCTCCGGCCCTACCTGACGTTCTGAAAAATTTCGGAAAGTTCCTCATGCAGCAAGGCGATATTCGCGCCTGTCGTCTCTGGGGCAACGGCAGCGACTTTGACAACGTGCTGCTTGTGTCTGCTTTCCAAGCCGCGATGCTTGGTAAACCGCCGTGGAATTACTACAACCATCGCTGTTATCGCACACTCAAAAACTTGTTCCCACAGTACGCTCTTTCCGAAGATGCGAGAAATGCGGTACAGGTTGAACAACACAGCGGCGTACATCACAACGCTCTTGACGACGCTCGCTTCCAAGCATTGTCCGCTGTCCGAATCTTGCAGAAAATAGACGACATGATAGACGACTCAACATGGTTGCGACGGGAAACCGCGGCTAATAACTTGCCGTCGTCTCTAACCCAAACTGATCAAGAGAATTTCTAATGGCTCGACTTATTCCTCGCGGCTCATCACTCTGGCCAGACATCGGTCCTGAGCCTGCTGCTGACATCATTCAACGCTACAAACAACAATGGGTTGGCGCGTGGAAAGACCCGGATGAAGACGACCGCCTGCGAGAATACATTTCTTCGCTCGGCGAGCCCATCCACTTCGCCGATGCTGCCGGCCTTTACGGCTACACTGAAAACGGGGCCGGCAAGCTGGTCATCCCGTTCCGATTCGCTGAACACTATTTCCCTGGCTGCTGGCCTGGTGCTGCGCAGGAACGCGGCGATTGCGTATCGCATTCTTCCAAAAACTCTGCTCTGGTCACTTTCGCCAGTGAGATTGCTTTTGGTCAGCCCGATCAAGAATCCGGTGCAGTCGAAGTCGTCCCTGAACTTCCCTCTGCCGGAGTGAAGGAAGGCGCATTCTCTTCCGAGTCCGTCTATTGGTGGCGCGGCTACAACGGGGATGGCTGGTCCTGTTCGACGGGCTCTCTTATGCTCGTCCGGCATGGCATCTTGGCTCGTAAAAACTACCCGTCACTCAATCTAGACATGACGGAATACAGTGGTCGTCTGGCCGGACTCTATGGTTCCCGGCAACCAACAGCCGAAATCGACGCCGAAATGAAGCTCCACAGCTTCCGTACCGTCGCCGAAGCCAGTACCTTCGAAGAAATCCGTGATGCTCTAGCCGCCGGTTTTGGCCTCTCTTCCTGCGGCGGTGAAGGTTACGCTTCCACTCGCGACCCTAACGGTGTCTCACTCCGCCGCGGCAATTGGGCGCACGCGATGGCTATCATCGGCGCTGACGATCGAGCCTCGACCAAAGCGATCTACAACGAACCGTTGGTTCTCATTATGAATTCTTGGGGTCCGTGGAATGACGGCCCACGACGCATCCGCGGAACCAACATCGACATTCCTGAAGGTTCCTTCTGGACCCCGTGGTCGCACTGCCGCAATCGCGACTTCCACGTCATCTCCGGTGCTCGCGGCTGGCGTCGTGAGAAACTTCCGCCCTTCCATATCGGAATCGCTGCATGACAACTACTCACACACGAACTGTTCGGGAAATCTTCTCCCACAGAGTTGGAGGTCTGAACGAAGTTCTCAAAGTCATTGCTCTTGATGACCGTGGCCCAGGAAACGCCAACCACGACTACCGCATCGAACCGACAATCGGTAACGCAACCGGCATTCGGATCGAGTTCCAGAAGGGGCCGCTTCAAGAAACGATTTATCCGAACGGCGTCAGCAACGAAGCGCTGCTTGCTGTCCTGATCGACCGCCTGGAAGGTTTTCAGGCCGGTGCCTATTCTTGCCGTGAAAACGCGATCGCTCTTATGCATCTGCAAGACGCGATGCACTGGTTGCAGCATCGTACTCGCGAAAGACTAGCCCGCGGGGTTGAAGGCAAATCAATCCCTTAATACAATTCCGTTTCGCCTGTTCCCGTTTCGCCTGTTCCCGTTTCGCCTTCTGCTTTTGGAGAAAACCATGAAACGCTTCTGTTCACTTCCGCCTTTGCTGCTTACACTGCTGCTCGTCTCGCTCTTCGCCGGTTGTGAATCTGCCAAAGCTAACTACCTGTCTAAAGCCGAATCTGCGATCGCTCTGAACGCCCGCGAGGTCGCCAACGTTCCACCGCATATCATCCCCGACCAATCGTCTATCATCCCCGATCAATCGTCGCTGGCCATCGAGCCTGCCGCGTCACTTTCTGATTTCTCCGCTCCGCAAACGACCATCGCACAACTCGACGACAAACACTTGCAGCAGACCACGTGGGTATCAGTCGATTCTTTTCCAAAGAATTCCGCGCTGCCCGATCCGTCTGCTTTGCCAGTATCGTCTCAAGCCTACTATGTCTCTCAAAACGGAAATTGCAGCGGCGGCAGTTGCAGCCGGCCAGCTTACAATTCGTCGAATTACCGTCGCGGATTCCCTATTGTGCGACGCTTTCGCCGATGATAGTATCCCAGTATTGAGGTCTGGCTTTCTGGGGAACGGAAGCCGCGGATTCTAACCGGGTCCGCGGCTTTCTTAATGCGCCTGTCTTATTCACTTAACACCTGCGGTGAATCATGCCTGTTACTCAGGAAGCCGCTGAACAACTGCTTCGCGATAATCCGCAGCTTCTCAACTCGCTGCATCTGAAGTGGACGAAATACATCCCTCATCAACCCACTGCCAAGCAAATGGCTTTCCTTATGCTCCCGCATCAGGAAGCCTTCTACGGCGGAGCTGCTGGGGGAGGGAAGGCTCTTGCCTTAGACACACTTGTTCCGACTCCTAACGGTTGGACGACGATCAACGACCTTCAGCCAGCGGATATGGTCCTAGGGAGCGATGGGAAGCCGACAGTAGTGCTGGCTGTCTCTCCCGTAATGCGATCTCGGCCAGTGTACGAGATTGAATTTAACGATGGCTCCAAAGTAGTCGCAGATGCAGAGCATCGTTGGATGACTCAAACTGACGCGGAGAGAACAAGAGCCTTCAAAAGCACAGAAGATTATCGTGCAGCTCGTCGCGCTAGACGATCTTCTCGCGGATCAGGCAAAAGGCCGGACTTAGCCTTACGGAATATGATGGTTCGTAAGCTAAAGCCGGCAGCCGTTTGCGGGATTAGGACAACGGCCGAGATAGCTGCCACGCTGACTGTTCGCGGCGGCAGATCGAATCATACGGTAGCCCTGACGGACCCGATTTACTTACCGCCGAAGACACTGCCGCTCGATCCGTATGTTCTAGGCGTGTGGCTTGGCGATGGGACATCAGCAAACGGCGGGATCACGTCAGCCGACCCGTTTATTATTCGGGAGCTGAAACTTGCCGGGTTCAAGCCAAAGAAAGGCGTCTCTCGCTATCGTTACGGGACACACGGCCTGCAATCTATCTTTCGCCGTCTAGGATTGTTGAATAACAAACACGTCCCCGATCTGTACCTTCGCGCTTCGTTAGAGCAGCGTTTATCATTACTTCAGGGCTTAATGGACACGGATGGAAATTGCACAGAGGACGGCTCTTGCGAATTCACAAACACCAATAAGCAGTTAGTCGATTCTGTTGCTGAAATTGTTCATAGTCTTGGCGGAAGAGTCGTTGTTCGTGAAGGGAACGCGAAACTCAACGGAAGAATAGTCGGCAAAAAATGGCGGCTGAAATTTGTCTTAGACTTTCCGGCATTCCGTCTTCCGAGAAAACGATGCCGTCAGCGAAAACCAACGATCAGAGCCAAGCGTCTTGCGATCGTCGCTGTTCGTCAGATAAAGAGCGTCCCGGTTAAGTGCATTCAGGTATCAAACTACGACGGAATGTTCCTTGTCGGTAAGGCGATGATACCAACTCACAACAGCGACGCTTTACTCATGGCGGCTTTGCAGTACGTGGACATCCCTGGCTACGCTGCGGTTCTATTCCGCAAAACACTTTCTGATCTGAAACTCCCCGGATCGTTGCTCTCTCGCGCTCACGCTTGGCTAGGCTACCGTGGTGATTGCTGGTGGAACGCTGGTGAGCACTCATATTATTTCCCGACTGTTGACGCTGGCGGAAATCGTGCTATTCCTGCTCGCATCCAATTCGGTTACATCGGTCAGATGGGCGGCGGTCTGGGATCACTAGGCGTCAAAGACCGCTATCAATCTGCCGAGTTCCAGTTCGTTGGCTTCGACGAGCTGACTCAGTTCGGCGAAGAGGATTACACGTGGATGTTCAATCGTCTTCGCAAACCAACTTGCCCGGTTCACAAGCTCGACTCCAAAGGCCGCCCGATCTACATAGACGATTGCTGGTGGTGTCAGACCTACAAATCCCTCCCCGTTCGAATGCGAGCCGCTTCAAACCCTGGTAATGCCGGCCACGCTTGGGTGAAGAATCGCTTCAAGATCGTAGGCGTCACCGACGAAGACGGTGAAACCAGGTACATCGGCACAAACCCAGACGCCCCGTACATCCCGGCCTTCGTTCAAGACAACCCGTTCATCGACAACGAAGGCTACATCTCAAACTTAGACCGCATGGATTCAGTCACCCGTGATCGCCTCAAGCGCGGCGACTGGGGTGTCAGCGAAGATTCTCGCTTCAAACGGCAATGGGTCCGTTACTACTCCCGCTACGGCAACTCTTACGTTCTGGGCTCAGGCGGTCGTGGCAAAACGCTCTCTCTAGATCGGGATTTCCAACGTATCTTCACAACAGTCGATCCTGCTGCTTCTTCCAAAGAATCTCCTGGCGCTACGAAAATCTGGCGAACCGGAGCTTCGTGGACTGTCATCGCTACTTGGGGTCTGACGAACGACTATCACCTGCTCTGGCTCGATAACGTCCGCGCCCAAGTCGAGACCCCGGACATCATCTCGCTACTAATGGACAACTACCGTCTTTGGCGGCCCTCGAAAATCATCATCGAAGCGTCCGGTCTGGGCAAAGGCGTGTTCCAATCAGCTCTTCGCGCTGGTCTCCCCGCTCAATCTGTCCATCCTCACGGCGACAAGCTCGTCCGCGCCACCGATGCAATGGTCCGCATGGAGCAAGGCCGCGTTTGGCTTCCTGAACATCCCGGTCCCGCGTGGCTGGAACCGCTCGAAAGTGAACTGTTCACCTGGACTGGCGACCCTATGATGACCGATGACCAGATCGACGTTCTCTCATACGCCGCTCTGGACATCTCTTGGGAAGCCGCCGCAATGGAGCTTCCTCTGGTTCAAGAATCCTATGGAGTATTAACCGATGACTACCGACCCAGGATCATACCCGAAGCCAAGTTCTTCGGATCGTTCCCAGGAATCGGGTACTCCGATCCCAGCATCGACAACTGGTGAAGTTGGTCGAATCGCGATCCCCGATCCGCTTAGACTATGGGGCGTCCCTTGCGCCCACGTCTATACTGCAGCAATCACTGACGCGGAAATTCACAACCCGGTTTCTATATTCGGGTGCTGACCGGTTAAGTTGCCTGTGAATCGCTGATTGACGGTGTTAGGCTGCTCGGCATCTGAAAGCCAAGCGACTTACGGAACCACCGCTGGAACACCCCCGCTTCATCGTTGGTGACTGAGAACACAAAGCGGTCGTTCTTCACAAACGCTTCTGACCCAGCATACGCAGCGAAGCTGAGCCCGTTGTGCCACACCGGCTGTACGATCCCGCCGCCATCAACATACACCGAATGTGTGCTAGGCGTTCCGTCCCACTTAATGACTAACGCCATATCGTCCGGTATTTGGGTCGGCATGTTTACGAAGAAATACTTCCACTGATAACTGCTTAACGCTGATAAAGCCGCAGCGTTCAAGGAAATCTTCTCTGTAGCGCCGGGCGTGTAGCCTGTCCCCTCGAATTGAATCGTCAGCGTCCCGCTGCTGATCCCGGTGGTCCCTCGCACCCAAAACCCGACACAGTATTTCGTCCGCGGACTGCACGACGCGGGAATTGCTTGGCTGATCTGAATAGATGTCTGAGCGCTGTTTCCCTGAAACCGCAGCGCCGAGACTCCACGAACCAGTACGCTTGTTTCTTCCAGTACATGCGTTCCGGCTATCCCTGAGTCCAAATCCCAGCCTGCCGGCAGATTACCGGTGAAATTTTCCATCTCATAGTTCGTTCCCAGCGACGCGCCTTGGATCACGTTAAATGATGGCCCAGGACCGCTACCGAACGCATCTGGTCCCCACGGATCGCCGCTGTCCACTGATCCGAACACCTGCATCCCTTCATTGCCTTCGTTTTGCCCGTCTGTACCGCTGTCCTGCACTACTTGGACGAACATTGTCTCACTGCCTGCCAACTCGCTGTTGACCCCGTTGTACTCCCAATTAGCGAACAACCGGGCTCCCGGTGCCGAAGTTCCGTCAAGAATCTTATCGATCATTATGTTCCCGGCGTTCCCGTTTACTTTGTCCGCCGTCACTGCCCCGATCGTCACTGTCGAGCGGTTGATCGTCACTGCCTGATCCACCATGTCCCGGTACAGATTCAACAGCACTGTGTTAAAGTCCGGCGACTCCAACCGCAGCTCTTCCAGAATGCTTTCTCGCTCAGTCAACAAGGACACCGACCGCGACGTAATTAACCCGATCCATTGCAGCACGTTGCTTTTGAAACCATCGATAATTTCTGGGACGCCAGAAAAAATATCGCCTCTTCCAATCGCTTGAAAGTCCGCCTCGATTTCGGACAAATCGGTATCAAAGCCTGGATACAGATTGAAATATCTCTCGGCTCTTTGCACCAGCTCGCCCAAACCGCGGAAGAGATTAGTGTAGTTGACAGCCATTGTCTGTGTCTCCGACTTGAAAAGTCGCTGAAAAATTCCCTATTGACTCTTTAAGAGTTTAGCGCATTCTTACAGCATTGCGATACGAAAGCTAGAGCGCAAAACTCGACTGCACTTACGATGTTCGGCCGATCAAAAAGCGCAGCCATCGAACGTGCTAAAGGGGAGAACATGCAAGCCTTCGACTGGTGGGGTTGGTTAGCCAGACAAGGCGTGTTCGCTGCGATGCTGATTGGGTCCGCGATCTGGTTTGCCAACGACATTGTTATCCCGATGCGGGACGGACAAACCAAGTTCATGGAGTCGGTGATCGAAGCTAACAGAATCAACACTCAGACCAACAGCAATAACGCGCTTGTAAACCAGCAAAACGCAGATTTGCTATCCAAAGTGATCGACAGTCAAGGCGCTATTGTCACCACTCAAAAATCGGTGATCGAGAACCAAACCAAGATAATGGAAATGCACCATCAAGACTTGAAGTACCGCGATGAGTACCTGAAAGTCTTGGAGCAGATAAGGGACAACAAAAAAGGGTGATTGCGGCCGGCTTTCGTCTCCTACATGCGAACGAAAAACAGACAGATCGGCAGCCAAATCACACGTCTCATACGAACCATGCCTCGTTTCAAAAAAAAGATCGTCAGCCCTGGTCTCTATCGGATCAAAAATCCGATCACGAACGAGATTCGCGAAGAGTTAGTAACTCCCGAACGAATTCAGCATTGGGCTAACGAAGGGCGACGCTACCTTCAGAACGGTAATCGTCTGCCCGGACCCTGGACGCATATCGACCCGCAAACCGGCGCTCCGATCATCGTCTCGGCCAACGGTGTTCTCCCTCGCTCTGACCTGAACGGCGGATTCTGGGATCGGCTCTACACCGAATTTGACCCGGTGGATGGGCTCTCTCTGATCGGAGAGATCGAAGTTGACGGCGATCCCAACGACGTGAACACCGCCGCGGGCAAGATCGGCCGCACTGTCAAAGAGACTTCCATCTTCGCCCTCCCGGAATGGGCGGACGGAAAAGGCAACACGTACCGCGATGTTCCGCTTCACGTCGCTCTAGTGACCCACCCAATCCAACCCGACCAGACCAACTTCGAGAAGCTCCCGGCTGGCTCGCTGGCGATCGCCATGAGCAATCTCGTCTATCCGTTGAAGATGGCCAGCCCTCCATCTTCAATCCAAGGCTCAACTGATCCGCCCAGCCCATACAGCAGCCAAGGCAACAACCGCCCCGGTCAAACTGGTCAAGGCGGTGGTGATCCGAATAGCCCGACATCCGCTGCATCCGGCGCAGACATCAATCAAGTTCTGGCTGCTCTCCGCCAGTGCGGAATCGATCTGCCAGACGATACTAACCCGATGAATTTCTTTGAACGCCTTCTGGTCGCCGCCCGGCAGAAGGCTGTCAGCGAAGGTAGCGCCGGCGGCGATCTCTACAACCAACCGGAGGGCGCGATGACTCAACAGCCCGCGCCAGTTGCAATGGCCACGAATCCCGCGCCCGTCTTCGATTTCAGCAAGATCACTCAGGAAGTTCTGATGTCGCATCCTGTCGTGAAATCGCTAGTCGAATCCAACAACCAACTTCAAGAACTGGTCCTGTCCAGCGCTCGCGCTGCTTTGCAAACCCGCATTGCCAAGCTGCTCAGTGAAGGCCGCATCACTGAAAAGTATGCGACCGAAGTGTTGAAACCTCTGATCGACGGCTTCGCCATGTCACAGATCGGCAAGTCACCGGTGGAAGCCGTTCTGACCGCCCTCGAAGCAGCCCCGGCCCCTGTCCAGCGCCCGGCAGCCCCACACCACAACAATGCTTCGTTGCTGCTCGGAACGGCGATGTCGCAAATCCCGACCGCCGCCGGTAACGCCCCGGAAAATCCGTACGTGCAAGGCGGCGTCGATCCCAATGGCGCTCCCCGCTCGGCCCAAGACATCGTGAAGGATTTCTTCGAAGCCACAGGCGGCGAGCGAGTGTACGGCTAGTCGTTTCCTTCCAAAGAGAAACGCCGGCCTAACAACCTAACACCCTACATAACAATCAAGCGTCACCGACAGAAGATCGGAGATAACAATGAGTTTTGAATTTACTGGTGCCTGGGGGATGCCCGGCATCACTGCCGCTCTCGAAACCGTCGAGAAGCAAATTTGGTGGAACCGTTGGGAAGACTGTGTGTGGGTTCCGTCCGTCATCGACGGCGCTTCCCGCGACACCGGTAACACTAGTTACACCGATGTTCTTCGCCCCGGATTGATCCTGGGCAAGAAAACAACCGGCGGTAAGTTAATTCAGTGGTCTCCGACTGCGATTGACGGCTCGCAGAATATCTACGGTATTCTGGGTCACTCCGCCAAGATGCAGCGCTTGGGAGCAGATCAAGATCGCTTCCTGGGCTGGGTGATGATCGCAGGCAATCTCAAAGCCGACAATTTGCTAGTCGGCGGCCAAACGGCCTGGGGAATCTCCGGTTTGACCACCGAATTTTTGATTCGGGCTCAGCTCTTCGGACGGTTCATGCTGTCCGATCTTCCGCACGGCAATCGCTTCGGTGGTTGGCAGGACGTGCAAGCTAAGACGAGCAGCTACCCCGTCACGGAAGGGGACAACAACGTGTTGTTCACAACCCGCGGCGCTGGCGGTGCTGTCACCTTCACGCTCCCGGCGACAGCTAAGGCGGGTTTGCGTTATGGCTTCTATAACGCGGCCAATCAGAATATGACCGTCACTGCTGGAACGGCCGACACAATGGTCGTTATCAACGATCTGGCAGCTACGTCGATCGCCATTTCGACGGCGAACCTGAAGATTGGCGGCATGATCGAAGTCTTCGGCGATGGGACCGGCTGGCTGACTCGTTTCAGCCCTGGCCAAACGTCGGACGGTACGACCAGCGGACAGCTCGCCACGATCACACCGTAGTCGTACTTCGCTACCGCTGCCGCGGTGGACGCTCAGCCGCGGCAGCTTTTACATCTCAACCATCGCGGCCTGATCGCCGCACAACACAGAGAGAACAATAATGCCCGGCGAGATCACTATTCATCAACTATTTCAGACACCGACGATCACGGGCGTCATCTCCCGCATCAAGACCCCTCTGGGCCTGATGCAGCAGTTCTACAACCTGCAAGTCGGCGGTTCTGCGTCGGAGAATCACTCTGGTCGCAACATCGGCTGGGACATCTTCGACTCGACCCGTACGATGGCACAGGTTCGTGCTCCTGGCGTCGGCCCTGGTACGACCGCCCAAAAGCCGGTCGGTCACGTGTCGGCTCAGGTCATGCGGTTGCACGAAAAAATTACGATCCTTCAGGAATACGTCTGCCGGACTCGGCCGCCGGGTTCTCAATTCGGAACGCTCGATTCGAGCGGTATGGAGTACGTGCGTCGTCAGTTGACGTACGGAACCCGTCGCTTCCGTAACGCCCGCGAGTTTATGGTCAGTCGCATGTTTCGCGGAGCGTTCGGAGTCAAGGTCACTGGCGAGAACTGGGATTTGGTTGAGTCGGACAGCGCTAACGCGATGTTCACGGTCGATTTCCAAGTTCCGGCCGCCAACAAGACCTTTCTCGAACTGGGTTCCGGTGCGAACATCATCACGTCGCCCTGGGATGATCCTGCGACCCAGGTCATGTCTCAGCTCTACGCGATCAACCGCGCTTACGAACGGCTCCACGGCTGGCCGCTGAAGCATATCTGGGTCAACTCGACAGCGCTGAGCTGGCTCATGCTGAACCTGGAATTCCAGGCTGTCGGCGGCGCTGCCTACCGCGTGTTCGATTCGCTTACGCGACGCGAACTGACCAGTGAAGAGGGTCGCCCGGATACCGGCTTTGAAGTCGAATTCCGAGCGGTTCCGATCTTCCGCTTCCACGTGTATGACGGCGTGCTGACTTCTGAGTCGCCAACGACTGTTGACGGCACGGCCGAAGCGGACGTGTCCCGCATCATCGCGGACAACAAAGCGATCTTTACGCCCGATCCATCGAGCGAATGGTGTTCGCTGGTGAACGGCAGCGAGTACGTGGCCGAGAACGTGATGGACCAGGGCCGGGAAGTCTTCGGCTTCCACAACTGGACCACTCGCGTTATTGACCCGGCCGGCTGGGAGCTGAAGATGCTCGACAACTGCCTGCCCACGCTCCGCATTCCGAAGTGCGTTGCTTACGGAACAATCGGCGGATTCTAGTCGGTGGTAACGTAGGTCATTACGATTAAAGACGCTTCGTAATGGCCGAAATTCCATAGGGTGCGGGCGGGGTCGTTTCGGCGGCCTCGCCCCTTTTTGTTTCACGAATTGTTCCCAAGATTTCGGCAGGGTATGGTGAAATTCTCCTATGCCAATCGAAACCCTTGCCTTCACGTACACTTCCCAAGACGAGATCGAGCGATTGATCTCTGAAACGGGCGTTCAATCTCGAACCCGCGATCTTGCTGGTAGCGACAATCCGAACTATTGGACCGAACTGATCTCGGAAGCCAGCGACATTGTGAATCAGTGGGTTGGCGACTATTACGAAGATTCGGATATGGCAGACAGCCGGTGGGTCCGCTCTCGCGCCACCTGGATAGCTTTGACTCTTCTCTGCCGCCGTCGTGGAAACCCGGTCCCTGCCTCGATCCTCGACCGTTACGAAGAGATCATGGAAGACCTGCGGTCGATTCGCTCCGGGCTGTTTCAAATCCCTCGCTTACCGACACGGGCGAGCCTGCTCCCGACCATGAGCAACATCCGCATCGACGATCGTTTCTACTCTCGCAAAATCCGCGTCAATCCTTCCATCTCTGTCGGTCCCTCCAACGGCCAGCAAGACTTGGATTGGTGGTGGAGCTACGACTGGTTCTAACAATCTACATACCCACTTTCAGGTGCTTCAATGGCTCGCTCCGCTTCTCGAAAATATCAACGAAAAACATTAATTTCTGGCCGTTTAGCCGATCCTCGATGGTCGAAGGCTACACCGGCTGGAAGAGAACGCCGCTCGGCTCTAGCAGCCCAGAAGAGACAGTGGCGTGGGAAGCCGACAGTAAAGCCTTCTTTAAGAGGCTACTGACGACAACTTTTACCGTTAAAACCTGTTTCTTACACAAAGGCTCTAATCATGCCTTGCCACAAAAAAGGCGGAACACGCCGGCTGATCCATCACGAAGAACAACGCTACACAGTCGGTCAGGCGAAAAAGCACCTTCGTCATCATCGCGGGACAAAAATGCTGAAGAAACAAATCAAGGCAGGTCAAGAGCGGCGTCACGAACGCCGAGAGAAGAGCAAAGGCTGACGCGATATGGCGACTTTGACTGTCAAAACTCGATTGCCGACCCGCGACGTTCAGGCCCGCTTCGTCTCTCTTCCAAAGATACTGACAGGCAGCGCCCCTGATCCGCTTGGTCTGCGTCGCATGTTTTTTGCAATCTTCGCCCGCAAGTTGTACTCGCTGATCTACGAAGCCTACAAAATCAAGTCGCTCGGCGGCACGGATTCCCTTGGCCACTCTTGGCGAGGGCTCAAGAAACGCACCGTCAAACGCCGACTTTCGCCGTCTTTCCTTTCCCGTTATCCGCTCTCCGCTCAACTGCTAATTAACCGCGTCAACGATCGTCTGCTCGAATCGTTCCGCCCTGGTCAAGTTAGCGGAGCTAACTACATTCCGTCTCGCGAGCAACGCTACCTGCTTGAATCGTTTCGTCTGCTGCTTGGCTCAGAAGTGCCTTATGCTGCCAAAGTCCATGCTAAGCGCCGGCTCTGGCCGGCTCGAATGCGGTCTTGGATCGAGCAAGCCACTAATCTTGCCTTCGATCATGTTTTGATCCACCTAACCCGTTCACTTGAATCCTAATCGCCTGTGTCGATCTTCGCCTTACTGCCGGCTGTTCGCGATCGCCTGCGGAAGCAGTTGAATTACACTGCTGATGAATGCCGCGTCATGCGCGGACCGCAACCACCGGCCCGTTGCGGCGACATCTTTCTTTCTATCTACGCCTTGTCTTGGACGCCCGGCGATCCTGACTGGAATCGCGGTCTCGACGAATACTACGGTGTTGCTTGCTGTATCTCGCAGCGCATCCCGTTCATCCCAGACGACGAACGTGGTGAAGAGCTATACATCAAGCACGGAACCGGAATTGAAGCCCTGGCCCGTCGTGTGATGGTAGCCATCCACCAGAACATCGACGTTATGGCCGAAGCCAACCGTCTGATTTCGAACGACACTAATAAGATCGTCGAGCCTCTCCGCTGGCAGACTACTGATTCACAACCTGTCGAAGTTGGGCCAGAATGGTTCTCGGCTGAAACTCGCACCGATCGTACTGGATCGTCCCCGATCGCCGGCTGGACAATGACCGTAAACTTCGATCGAGCCCGCCGCTGCCAAGCCTACGACAACATGCGATAACCTGCCCCGGACTTGATCAATGGCAACAAACCTAATCTCTCACGTGTATGGAGCGGTAAAACGGATCGTCCGTACCACCGGCGGAATCCTAGCGTATAACCGTCTGCGAAAGCAGAACGAAGCCCGGCTTCAACATCAGCAAGCGACCCACGCCTACCGTCTTGCCGCCCACGCCCACAAACAACAAGCAGCCGCCTATAAGAGCGCCGCCAAGCTCCACAAACAACAAGTCACGGCCCACACTTCAGCCGTCAAGGCCCGCCAGAAATACTTCAAGGCCCGCGTCAAAGGCGTCCAAGCTGTCACCCGTACGATCACCAAAGGTAGCCGCAAACAGCGAGCTGCTCAACTTCGCACACTCCGCAATAATCCTCGTACTCGCTCGATCCTTCGAAGTCAGGTGAAGTATAAAACACGACCCTGATCACTGACCAACCACTGACCAACCACTGACCAACCAATAGGTGTTGCCATGACCTTCATCGCCGGCGCGTTCGCTGGTACTTACAACGCTGCTCTCGGCGGCGCTGGTGCTTTATCTCTCGGCACAGTCGAAGACGGATTCGACCTGGAAGAGATTAACTACGCTGAACGAGTCATCGGCGACAACCTGGGTGAGACAACCCAGGATCACGTCAATCGCGGCAAAGATGTATTTCTTAGTGCCGTGTTCATTGAAGCCGATCTGGCCGGAGTTCTGAAAGCAATCCACCCGTATGTGAATGTCAGTGCCATAGGTCTTCAAGGGACTGTAAATCAACCGGGTCTGCTCGGCACGAACTTTGCCGGAATTCTTACGCTCACTGCGATCGCTGGAACAACAGCCGCCGCAGCTCTGACGAGTCTGACCGCTCGCAAGGCTGTTTTAGCCCCGAACCAATCTATTCGTCGGCTGCACGCTTCTCGTTTGCGTAAAGTCCCGATCCGTTTCCAGCTTTTGCCGTACGTTGTGAGCAACACTGCGTACTACTACGAACAAGCCTAGTGTTTCCTTCCAAAGAGGATTACGCCGACTAACCCGGTACATACTTATCTTCGTACTAAGGTAACAACGTGTGGCAGCCGAAGAGGACATCAAGAACATCGTCATTGTCGTCAATGACAAAGGCGAAGTTTCCCAGACTGAAGTGTCCGGGGACGATCCTGTTGCGGCTGCTTCGAATGTAGTTCGCGATCAAGAGTTAGACGCATTCCATGAGTACCTGGATCGGCTGGCGAATCAGACCAGCGCATCTCCGCCATCACCTTCTGGCGGCGTTGACGGTATTCCAGACGAGCCGCTCGACCATGATGATCTGGCTGAACTGACTGATGCTATCGAGCTTCTGGAAGAGACTTTAGACGAAGCCACAGCCGCTTGGACCGGCGGCGGCTCCGGCGGCGGCTCCGGCGGCTCTGGCAGTGGTGGTAGAGGCGGCCTTGCATCCCCTGGTGGTTCTCCAACACCTCCCCCGCCGCCAACCCCTCCTGGCCCGCCGCCGCCTCCAAATCAACCGCCGGCTCCTCCTAGCCCGCCGCCGCTTCCACCAATGCCGCTTCCGCCAATCGGCGGCGCAATCGGGGCTTTAGGGTCTGGTTTGATTGTCTTTGAGGCAATGAACCAATACCTGAAAGCTCTGGTTGATATTGCTAAAGCGATCGACCAGCATATTCTTTCCCTGGCTGACGACATTCGCATGTTCAGCCCGGACGTGATAGTCGCTGACGTTTACACGCAGCTACTTCAGATGCAGGAGATGATGCACCGTGCCAACACTATTGGGCCCGATGTAGCGGCTTATCAAAGAAACAGGGCTGAATTGGAAGCGAAGATAACGCGGCTAGTAACCCAGTTAGAATCGTCATTTTTACCGTTTGTTGTGCTCGTAATGCGCGGTATGAATGAAAGCGCCACAGCTATTCTTGGTGTTTTGGTGGTTATTGAAACGATGCTTAAAAGAACCGCACCAGAATTAGCTTCTGTAATCCGTGTGATTATGAATGTTATTCGTAGCGCAGAAGAGAACAAGTTTAACAAGTCCGAACTTGATCTGTTTGAGCAACTGGACGCTCTAGTTACTGGTCGTTCAATGGGTCCGGTTCCAAAGGTGGATATGGCTGATTTCCCTGAAGCAAAAGGGGTGTTCTAGTGGCTCGTTTGTTGCCTGCTGTCGGCACAGTGTCTTATAACGGCTTCACGTTCCCGCCGACGTTCGAAGCTGAAGTGCAAGCTATCCCTATTCGGGACACGTCCGGCCGCTACATCAAGATGACACGGTACGCCATCACGATCCGTGCTCTGATCTTCCCTGACGATGCTCCGCTTTCTACATCTGACGAGAATGTGGACATCAATATGGACAGTATTCGTTGTAAGTTAGAGAAAGCCGGCGGCCCGTTCGTATTTGTTGGTCAAGGACTCGGCCGTGCCTTTGTAGTCAACACTAGCAGCTATATCGATCCTTACACCGGAGCTACTGTCGGAAGTGTTACTAAGCAGGATGTTGTTTACGGTCCCTTCCCGACTCTGATTTCTTGGAAACCGGTAGGCTCTAATCGCGCTGTCTCAATAGTTTGGTCGGTCGAAGTTACCGTAACAACTTGTTGCGGCCAATCCAATTTGAATACCTTAGAGACAGCTCTAGGTGATTTTCTAGAATTTAACTACTCGATCAATTGGTCCACCAACGACTCTGGCGCGGCCGAACGTACGATCAACGGGTATTATGAAATTCCAGGAAATCGGATAAGTCTGGACGGTTTAACCCCTTATATACCAAGTCCTACTTCTAACGCCGACGCTCTTTGGCCTATAGTATTTGGTAGCTTTCCGTCTTTAGCCGGATTTCACCGTCGATCTAATCGCAATTTGGCTGCGGACAAACGACGGATGAACTTCTCGATTACCGACATAGAGGTCGAGTCTGACAATGCGTTCTATCCGTATATGGTCAACATGGATATTTCGCATACTGTTTCAGGATCGTTCCCAAAACTAATTGAAGTTAACAACGCTATGAGCGGTACAATTCGTATCGCTCCTGGTGTTCCGCGCCATTGGGCGTTTCAAGCCTACAGCAAGGTTTTAACCGAGCGCTTAGCGATTAGCAAGAAATCGTTCCCGTACATCTCTAAAGGGCCGAGTCCTGCCGCGTCTCAAGGCCGTCCTCAAGCTGATTCCGGTGTAAAAAGAAACGGGTTTACTATCATCACTTCCTACTCGTTTACAGAGAACATCTACAGTCGTGAATTCAGCTTCACAGTGACTTGGAAGTTCGTTGGTGCGGACGCTGTTGGAAAAGCCATTGAAGCTAGCGGGTTGTTTACCCCTGTTCAAACCGATAAGCCAAATTGGAAAGCGTGGTCCGCTTCAATGGATCATCTCGTTCAACGAGCCCGCGGTACTCGCAATCTGAGATTTGGCGGGTCCAGGGAAGACCATATGTATTTCCTCTGTGAAGATGAGCCGTTAATAATCGCAAACGCATCTGTTGGAGAGCTGCCGCAATTCATTCCAGAGCAAGTTCTGCGTCAAGCTGAAACACCGCCGCCGCCTGATCGCAGTTATCTCTTCTACCAAATGGGTGTTCAGGACGATTATGACCGTCAACAAATTACTCACCTCCCTACTTCCAACGGTGAAAGCTCTTCCTCTAAGAGCGGCGAAATGAAAGACCCAACACCTGACTCGACATCCGGGTTTGATATAGACAATTTGATAAATGAAGGATCGAAGCAAGAGCCGATCATACAACAACTAGGGCCGCCTCTCCATGAAGTGACAGTAACAGGTCGTGGTATTCGAATCGGTTATCCGGTCGCTTGCCCTAAAGTGGTTAAAGTTGGAGACGTTACAGCCAAGGTCAAAAGCATTCGTTTCAAAGGCGGTCAGATCGGCTCGATCTTCAGCGGCTTGCCGATTTATGGCGGCGCATGGGAGATAGCGCTTGCCTTGCCATCTAAGCCAAAGGGCGATACGCTTACTAACATGACAACGGACGGCTACCCGCAACAACACGTATAAAATTCTGTACCTACCTACTTACATTTAGTGAACTATGCCCTACACCGCAACCATCCCGGACCTGGACACAAGCCTCACCCTGCTTAACAGCCGTGGCGAAGTTATTGCTCAAACAGACATCGCCATTTTGGAAGCGATCATCTCTCAGGCCCGTGCGGAAGACAGCAAGTTTGATCACAAGAATCCGGCCAGCGTCACTCTCTGGCTCTCGCGCGTGTCAAAGGCGTTCACCGAATATCTGAAAGTTCCGATCAGCATTTCCATAGCCTCTATTCTGATCCGCGAAGTTTTGGAACGGATGTCGCTGCTAAAAAAAACGCTATCGTTCGAGCAGCTCTCGACAACAGTGGGTTTTACGGATTCGACGCCACTACCCAACTCCCAATCACCGCTGCCTGCCGAATTCAACTGCTCAACACAGACATCTCTCGACAATCAGCCCTCGCCGAATTTCGACAAAGAAACGCCGCATCGAAACTTGAAGCCGAACGAGTACACTCCCTCATTTTAGCAATGACCGGAGATCGAGACCTGGCTGAGACTGCGCAAGCCAAATACGCTTTAGCTGAAGCCAGTGACGAATCGCTAAACACCGGCCGGCATATCGTCACGCGAGACTGAATATGGAAATCACACACCAAAAGAACCAACAAGATCAGGTGATCCCTTCGCCTGAAGAGTTGTTGGCTCCTTCACCAACGCAAGACTACACGCCGCACGCTTACTACAGCGGCTTTCAACTACTCTCTCAGCGGCCAGCGTTCACCGCTTCCACTGTTCAACAAATGATGTCCGACCCGCGGGTCGTGTACGGACTCATGCTGCTTAAAGGGCCGATCCTTACCAACGCGCACGTTAAGGTGAATTGCGCCGATGAAAACATTCGTCAGTACAACATCAAACAGATCAATCGGTTCTGGCTCAATTCAGCCGTTCGTGTAATGAAGGCGGTTGAATGGGGCTACTCCGGTTCAGAAGTGATGTACCGTGAAGGTGACGACGGTCGTATTCACTTCGATACAGTCAAAGACTTCTACCCGCCAGACGTTCGTCTGGTGACAAGAAATGGCAATCATTGCGGGATCAATGTACGCAACGTGCTTGGATCATCCTCCCCGGTTTTTCTGGGATTTCCGAAAGCCATGTACCACCTGCACCACCGGGACCGAAACCCGTGGTACGGTCTATCTCGACTCCACGGAGCCCACGTCCCCTGGTGGGAAATCTGGAGCGACGGTGGCTACCGCGACATCCGCCGACTGTGGTTCTACAAGAACGCTTACGAAGGCGGGGTCGTCCGCCATCCTCCAGGGACTACCCGCGACGAACAAGGAAATCCCATCCCCTGCTCTCTCTACGCCCGTGAAATCGTCCAGAAGAAGCGCACGGGCGGTGTCCTTACGTTACCCAACACACTGGCCAACGATCAGGGGGCATTTGCTTGGACCTTCGAGCCGCCTACGCCGCTCCCCGTCCCGGAAGGGCTACTTGAATATGGCAACGTCTTGCGAGACGAAATTCTGGAAGCGCTGGGCATCCCGCCGGAGATAATCGCGTCTGGCGGTGATCAAGGATTCGGCAGCAGCACGGGCCGCCAAGTCCCGCAGATGGCTTTCTATTCAATCCTTCAAGAGCTATTCCAATGGCTCTTGAACGACTTCTACGACTACGTTCTGCATCCGCTCAACAAGATCGTCTTTGGTGAAAATTTGCCAGAGATCGAACTGGTCCCGTTCCGTCTCAGTGAAGACTTGACGCAGCCCAGCAACGGCATGGATCAAGGCCAAGGATTTGGCGGCGGCAATGACCTATCCGCCAAGAACTTCAACGGCAACCAGTTCCAGGACGAGAACCAACGCTCTGTCTTCATGTCGCATATCACCGCGGCGATCCCAGCCTCGCATTCCATCATGCACTTCCGCTCCGGGCGTCAGTGGTGGACGATGGATAGTGCTCGCCGAACCATCTCGCCAATGCTTACTGCGATCTGAATTGTTCCCAAAATTTCGGTAGGGTATGCTGAAATGCCGGTCGTACAACAGACGATCACACTCGACAGAATGCCGGCTTACAACCCGGCTGTTCTCCTCCAAAAAGTACGCGATCTGGCTAGTAAAGGCGTGAACATTGGCGTTGATACGTCGTTGTTCATCAATAAATGCAACAGCTTCACATTCTCTACTGGATTCGAACCGGGACGCGGCTATATTCTCATGCTCGGCGGGGACGTATCATCTCTACGATCCTCGCTCGATCAGTACAACCACGCCCTAAAAATCGGCACAGTCTCGTTCAATAGTCTTACTATCACTGAATGTCGTGCTGTCACAGGCGTCTCTTCTCTGACTGGTTCGGAATTGTTCGTTGTCGGACTTGCCGACAAGCGAATATATGGACCGTTATCTTCTGTAAACCGCTCTTACAACGTCCCGGCAGTAGCCGATCCATCCGGTTCAAGTAACTACCAAAGCTCTTTGAACAGCGGCAGTCTGTGGACTTATCCGAGTATGATCCAAGACTTGTGGAGCAGACTGCCGCCGCTTATGGGTTCACTTAGTTTGAGCGACGCCTCTTTCAGCGGTAATCCTTACAACTATGCTTTCCACGGTGTCAGCGCTTGGGACGCTCTGGCTAAAGTCTGTGAGGACACGGATCATATTCTGATATACGATCGCGCAGACGCTACGTTCTCGATTGTTAATGCCGGCTCTTCGTACAATTCAACCACTTTCGATAACGATAAACGAACCGCTGCCCCTTACTTGCTTCGCCACAGTCAAGACATCAACGGAACTGTCTTCAAAATCCCTGAGACGATTCGCGTATTCTTTCCCAGCCGCAGCCGTGCTTGGCAAAACTCGTCGGACATCAGCACTGTTCATGCTAACGACTACATCCATGAATCGCCGCTCTATTCAATAGATGTAGCTACCGGTGTTACTGGTGCGGTCCCAGGTTCGGTTGTTCCTATCCACGCTCCAAGCGGATTCACCACGAATGAAACTGGCGGCTCGTCCAATTTAAGCGCTCTAACCACGCTCGCTAATCAACTAGCCGATCGTTACAAGCAATCGTTGCTTCAAACTGACAATCCGCTCTACTTACGCTACTCAACAGCTCGTTCATTTCATCTCGGCCCAGAAGTCTCCGCGATCTCTTACCATGACTTTGGCGACGGTGTATTCACCGACGTTTACAGCACCTATCGAAACCGCGACACTTCGCCTCTGATCGTCCCCAGCCGCGGCAGCGGCCGGCTCGTTGCAGGCGACTTCAACCGCAACACTCTCTCTTCCAAAGAATTAAACGCCGCGCCAAACTTGGGGCGTTGGGGCGAAATATCCGATCGTTTCGCTGTAGGCCGGTTAACCACGTCGGTAGCTCCGGCCGGCAGTGGCACAGCTTTGATTCGTTACGGAACTAACACCAGCGCTGCCATCATCACTTGGGCTGACGCTACGCCCTCCCGCACTGCCACAGTGTTTGAGCTAACCGGTCGTGCTAGTTACAAAGCCGGTCAACAGGTCATTCTCTGGTACGACCTGCAAGTCGGCCGTTGGCTTATTGTCGATTGTTCTTCTGAAGTCGGCGTTCCATTTATTAATCTATCTGGTGAGACAGTTCCGCCGTTTGGAATGATGAAGTCCTACGGATCACAAGTCGTTGGAACTGATCGTTTGATAATGTGCCGTAAGCCTGATACAGGCTTTGATACAATCTATTTGCTGAACGGCGCGGCTTCTGTTCAGAACGGGCAGGCTGGAATCGGTTACTGGGGAACAAACGGCGCTCTGGTAGCCACGTCTGATTCAGCAGCCTCTCCGGGTGAGTCTTACGGCGCAGTCCCCAACTCATTTCAAGCGTACGGTTCGGGTTTAGGTTTGACGATTATCGGAAACCCTTGGACCTTAGACGGTCAGAATGTCGTTGAAATTGTCCAATCTGAGGTACATGAGTTGCTGGTAAAACTTACCAGTGATCTGAATGCGCAGCAAAGCGGACTACAACAAACGGCGACGGCTAAAATCTACTGGATACTATCAAACACCAAAGAGCGTCTGGAGAGCAGTTTCGACGAGATCACTGTCGTAGATGGTATGCTCAATGATGATGAAACAATCGAATCAGGCACGTTCGCCATCGCCCGTCGTTACAGCATGGGCTACAACGAATGGCTCATTACCAACGCTTACTGCAAAGTCTCTGACCTGTAGCAAATTTCCCGCAACGATTTATGACGTTCGTAGGCTTCAAATTTTCTGGCGGCTCTTGTTGTTGCCGTGAAAAAATCGGATTCGATGAAGCATCATGGTCATGGGTTACTAATACGTTGAATGACGCTCCTGTAGTAACCAATCTTGCGACAAGCATAACAGAAATCGATAACTGCCGTTTGGTATTCGGCGGTAACAATTTTACTTGCGGAAACGCTGTAAGATTTCCTTCTGGGTCATGGGCTAAAATCAAAACATGGATCAATAGTGGAGGGCGACTATATATTGCGGCTGAGCACTCAGGCGAAAAATCCGGCCTTCTTAAATGTCTTCAGGATATGCCGAACTTGAATAGTTTTTTAACAACTATTGGCTCGGCGATTCAATACGTTGGCGAAGACTATAACGGTAGTACACCGTCGATTTCCGCGACTTACTACAGCTCTGGCGCTGCCAGCATTGCCAGCGGGATTAGCTTTTCTGGAGGACGCTTCGGTGAAATTTCAGGCGGTACGACTTTGTGGCTTGGACCTGATGGGGCTCCTATCAGTGGACTAGGCAAAACAGCCGCAGCTATTCAGAAACTTGGAAGTGGGTTCGTGATAGTAATTGGTGACAGCGACGTTGGCGCTCTACCAGGATATGCGAATTTTTTGGATCGCTGGTATAATTGGGCAACTGGCGACATCCTATGAATTGTCGTTGTGAAATTTCTCCTAGAGTCGGGCAAGTAACTTGGTGCCCGGTGTGTTGTCGCCCGATTGAGCCGGGAGTAGAAAGAGTGTGCAAGCCAGTTTGCAATCATCTCGGCCCTTTACTTCGCTTGAAGCAATGCGATTCCTGTAAAGGAAGCGTATCCCTCAAAATCTACAAATGCGAAGTAAAAGGGGAATGCTGCTTAGACGAATGTCGATCCTGCCCATATCGTGATTAACAATCGCTCGGCCAACCATCTCGCAACTTACTCTGAGGTCTCTTCCTGCTCTCCGGCGTCGGGCACAGAACTAACGTGTTCCTGCTTCGGGTCAGAGCTACATATTTGATGTTCAACTCTTGCTGCCGCTCTGCCGCATTCTTTGCCATCGGATGCCGCATTTTGTCGTGCTCCAAGATGACTACCTTCTCAGCTTCGAGCCCCTTCGCTCGATGCACACTGGACAGCAGAATGAAATTTCGTTCTTGCTCGCCTGAAACTTCCTTGAACAGATCGAATACCTTTTGCCGCACTTCCCCGATCGTCTGCGAGTCTTTGCAAACCGCCCGTACGCATTGGCACTTGTCTCGTAGCGCTTCCATCGCAGCTTCGCTGGGATTTTTCTTGTTGGACAACTTCCGCATTTCTTTCTCTTCGTACTGTACTAGCCGGTCCAGCACGACATCGACATCCTGACTGTCGTTAGGTCCGCCCAGTTTCTTAATCAACGACAACAATCCTTGCCCCAGGTCTCGGCCCTGGATGTTCGCCCGCTGATTTCTCGCTATCAATCGAAACGCCATACTGACTACCGGCGCGTTCGTCCGGCAGATCACCATATCTCCGCCTTCCAACTTCAGCTCAGCGACTTCTTCATCCTCGACCAGCACCATGCCTTCCGGCGCTTCGTCCATCGCCTCAAAGCCGGGTACGATCTCTTGAGCCAGTTTCACATGCGTCTTAGGGCAACGCCGCGTATAGGTCAACGGCAGCACTTCTGCTCCTTCGACCAGACTGTCTTCCATGTGCCGCATCGCCTCGATATCAGCGCCGCGGAAACCATAAATCGCCTGATTCTCGTCACCAACCAGCAGAAGCCGATTCCCCATTCTTAGAATCGCTTCCTGCTGCACCGCATTCAAATCCTGACACTCGTCCACGCAGAGCAGGTCGAACTGCGGCAACTGGTAGTTCTTAACGACCGGCAGCCAGAGCTGATCGTCAAAGTCGATCTCGTACTGACAGTACCGCAGGTCCATCGACCGTTCGACAATCTCGATCACCAACTCGCAAATATCGTCAGCCGAGTCGTTCAGATCAACGCTGTACTTCATCGCCAACGACAGCACTTCATCTTCATCTACACCCTTCCAATACTCAGACGCAACGTCGTAACCAACTAATGTGTTCTTCGCTAATCCGACCAATTTATCGACAGCGGGAATCACCTGCGGTTTCTGTCGGCGAAATCGCAAATACTCTTGCTCCCCGCCTACGATGTCCTCTATGATTTTCTTCGTCTTGTCCTCATTGATCTCGACGTTGCCGACATTCTGGCGCAGCGACGAAAACATAAGCGAATGACACGTGCAGGCCCGCACCCAGCTCGGAACCTTCGTAGCCAACTCCGCTGCAATCGACTTGTTGAACGCGATGAACGCAACCTGTCCCTGTGAGTACGTTTTCTTTGTCCCAGGGATTACCGTCTTCCCGATTCGATGCAAACCTTGTACGACCGTCGTCGTCTTCCCGGTCCCTGCCAGCGCCTTGATGATCACATTCAACCCGGTATTCGTCAGCGTGTGCCATACTGCCTCTTGTTGCGGCGTCCCTTTGAGCAGCCTGACCGGCTCACCTTCCGATTCACTTTCCAGATTAACTCCGCCGCCCCGCACCTTCCTGACCGCCGGCCGGCTTTCTTTATTCTTCGTCTTCGCGCCTTCACCACGCCACTTCTCTTCACCTTTTTTGCGAAACGCCATGTTTGAATCTCCTAAATAAGTCGTAAACAATTACTGAAATATCAATCTCGAACTACCGCTTCGGGTTCAGAAACGCCGATTTTTCCATAAACTTTCCGATAGTCCGCATGAAGTTCGCTCCGCGAGCCCCGTTGGCAATATCAGAGCTGAGCGAGACTTCATAGCTCGTATCCGACAACGACTTCAAAGTGTTCAGATAGAAGCCTTCACTCTCTAGCTCCGCTTCGAGAAACCGAGCCGAATCCCAGTCAGGAACGCGGAACGCAATCGTGACAGTCATGGTTTTCTCTCCAAAAAATCAGGAGCCGCTCCGGGAAATCCGTCGCTTACGAAAGCTGAGTGTAACCGCCCGATCAACCTGCGTCAATACACACCTACATGATATTTTCGCTTTTATCTCCGGCTTGACTTTCGTCCCGGTATTCGCCATAAAGACCGACATGCTGAGCCACGAAAACCCGCAAAAAACCCCGCTCCCTGCTTTGCCCAGGCGACGAGAAGAACTGGCGATTTCTGTCTCTCGCTTGATGGCGACTTATTCCGCGAGGCCACATGACATGAAGCTCCGCGCAAAACGCTCTAAGACTCAAGGCAAACGCACCAAGCTCGGCCTGTGCCGCTTTCTCTATGAAGTCTTCCGCACTAACGAGTTGCTCCCTCGCAAAGAAAAACTGACTAACACCAAAATTGTGGCGATGGTTCTCGAAGAGTTCCCCGACCAAGAACGCTTGCATCGCGGTTTACGAGAAGGCGGGAAAATGTCGATCAACGACTACCGTCGCCGCTACAACTCCGGCACACTGCTCAAAGGCATCCTGCCGCCTCGAATTTCGTACCGTTACAACAAAGACGGTTTGCCCGTCGATTTCCGCGGCGGGCTGAAGCTGCTCACGCTCGCCGACCAGAAACGGATCGCCGACAAGTTCCAGGCTCGCTGGGCTCGTCTCGGCCGATCATCTAGGACATTAGACGAGTCGATCCCTGAATAACCATCGTCTCGTTCGCACCCTCTTAAACCTTTGCGTCTATGCCGAACAAACGCTGGAAGGATGCGGAGCGCCGCGCTGCAAAAATACTCGGCGGCGAAAACTGTCGTCGCACGCCGCTATCCGGCTCGCTTGCACACACCAACGCGCAGCAGTCGAAGAATGACACCGATCACCCGACCATGCACATTGAAGTGCGCCAACGGGTGTCTCACGGTGTCTGGTCCTGGTTTCGCGAGACTAAAGCACAAGCGGAACGTGAAGCCAAACTGTCCAAACGCCCTCGAAAAGTTCCGGTCGTAGCTCTCGATGAAGTCCGCGCCCACGGTCTGATCGTCTGCGTTCATAGCGACGATCTTAAAGAATTCTGCGAGAAGTATTTAGCAATCTGCGGTAAGCAGAAGAAAAAATCTCGCAGTTGATCTTGACTCCGCGATGAATTCGGATACAAATTCGGACTATCCGATCTCTCTACCCTTCGCCGAAACCAAAAATGGCTAAGAAATCCGCCCGCCGCGAACTATTTCGTGATCTAGACAAAGACGGCGTGACCTACTCGTTCCTCAATGAGTTTGTTCTCTGTCGCGAGCAAGCCCGTTTATCCTATGTCGAAGGCTTCACCCGCGACGGAATCTCTGAAGCGCTCGACTTCGGCTCTCTGTTCCACGCCGGCCTGGAAGCCCTGGCCGACAACAAAACCGTAAGACAAGCTGTGAACGAAATCGGGCGGGAGCATCACAAGCTGATCCAGTACCGTGGCAAGCTCGACAAGGGCGAAGCAGCTCAACTTTCGCTGCTAACCGCCAAAGCGCAGATTATCCTACCGTGGTATCACGAATACTGGCTGAGAAAGAAAGGCCACGAACACCGCAAAGACGCCAAGTTCATAGCCCGTGAACAGGACTTCCGTCAAGAGCATGAAATTCCGGTAATGACCGTCACCGGCAGCACAGTCTCTTGGCAGCCTCGAACGATCGTCCTGCGCGGCCGCTTCGACGCGATCTTCAAGCTCAACGGAAAACTCTGGCTCATGGAGAACAAGACGAAGAGCCAGATCGACGAAGACGGCCTGCAAGCCTCGCTCAGCCAAGACCTGCAAACTATGCTCTATTCGTACGCGATCAAGCTCATGTACGGCGAGTATCCGGCCGGCGTCCTCTACAACGTCATCCGCCGCCCGGCTCTACGGCAGAAACAGACAGAGAACACTGCCGAGTTTCTGACGCGCATCGAAGAAGACGTAAAAGCCAACCCGGATCACTACTTCAAGCGCTGGGAAGTTACCTTCGCTAAAAAGGACATCGACAACTGGGTAACTCGCTCTCTCAATCCTATCTTGGCTCAAGTCCGTCTCTGGTGGGACGAGATCAAAACCAACCCGTTCAACCCGTGGGCAATCCCCAACCGTCTGCATCATTTCCAGAACCCGGAAGGTCTCTATAACCGTTACGGTAAATCTCAGTATTTCGAGTTGCTCACCAGTAACTCTACGTTTGGCTTGAAACGCCGAGATAAGTGATACGATGCTCGACATCCTCAGCGACTTAGGAACATCAGTTGCCTTGCTGATCATACTGTCCGTGATCGGCACGATCATCTTTAACTTTACTATTCGATCGGAGAACTAATGGCCGTCGTCAAACGAGTCAGTCGCGACCCAGCTACGTCTTTTTCCTCCAAAGAGGATGACGCCAAAGCGAACAAGCAGCGAGCTTTGAAAGAACGTAACGCGGAAGCTCTAGCCGCCGCCTCTGAATCCCCTGTTGTCTTGCCAGGGCAAGTCGAATTTGAACAGTCAGAATCAATCGACAAGCTGGCCCGGTCGCTGGTCGCCTTCCGCGCTGCTTGCCCAAACATCGATAAAGACAAGGCTGGCTACGGCTACAAGTACGCTACGCTCGGCAACGTCATCAACAAAACCCGTGATCCGCTGAAGAAAAATGGGCTCGCGGTCACTCAATTCCCGATTGCCGGACACAATGCGCTCGGCGTCATCACGCTGCTGATCCACGAAAGCGGTCAGTGGATTCGCGCCCGGTTCCTGATGCCTGTCCCAGAACTCACTTCGACCAATGTTACCCAAAATGCTGGTGCTGCGATCACCTATGCTCGCCGTTACGCTCTGGGCGCAGTCCTGGGCGCATCGACCGATGAAGACACGGACGCAGCCTATCAAGAACCCGACCCGGATCGCCCGCGACCAGTTCGTCGTCGTCGCGGATAACCGCTTGACATTCTTATGTAGTTGTGTATTCTGTTAGTGTTGTAGGTCGTTACATTTTTACGAAAGGTCTTAATTATGGCAGCAAAGAAACATGCGGATGGCGGAAACGAGTACGAGCGGGCAGCCGCTAAAGCTCGCAAACGCTGGGCAGAGTCCCGTAAGAAAAAAGATTCTTACGGCGGTTTGAAATTCGGGGAAATCCCAGACGGTCAGTATCCAGCTCGTCTGGTGAAGGCTCGCTGCGGCATCACAAAGAACGGCGACGGAGACATCTACTACTCTCTCGACTTCGTTCTTCGTGATGGAGACCACGATGGTACACAAGTGGACGTGTATCACGATCTGTCCACCGATCAAAAGGCTGACTCAGCAGCGCGTACGCTGAAACGTCTAGGATTTGAAATCGATGATCTTGACCCGGTTGACATTCCAGAGATCATTGCCGATTTGAATGGCGATCCGCCGGATGTGATTCTGGGCGTCAAAAACGCCGATCGCAACAAAGATGGCGATCTGCTCGACGAACCTCGCGCCTACGTCAATGTCATCAAACTGGACGCGGACGCAGCTCCAAAGTCGAAAGCCAAGACGAAACCGGCTGCTAAGCCAAAGGCTAAGCCGAAGGCGGCTAAATGATCGGCTGCCATAAGCCGCGGCCGAGCGTCACAAGAGCCTGTAACCACTCTTTGTTCGCCGGCCGCGGCTTTCTTGTTTTCCGCTCTGAATTGTTCCCAAGATTTCGGTGGGGTATGGTGAAAAACCGCTCTGCTCGTCCTCTGGCCGCTCTGGACACCGAATGCACTGGCTTACACTTCCACCGCGGCGCATTCCCTTATGCGGTCGCCGTCTATTTCGACAAGCCGCATCCCAAGCACGGACGCTATTGGTTTCGCCAATGGCCGGTCGATCCGTTCAGCCGAGCAGTTAAGCCGCTCCGCCAAGACATCCTCGAACTCAAAGAAATCGTAAATACTTATCGCATTGTTTTTCATAATGCGAAATTCGACATTCGCGCCCTCGAATGTCTAGGCGTCGGCACAGTCTCGATCTGGGAAAACTTTGAAGATACGTTGCTCGCTTCACACGTCGCCGACGCCAGTGAATCGCACCGGTTAAAAGACCTGGGGATCAAGTACCTAGAAATCCTCGACGACGATGAAGACGATTTGCGCAACCGCGTCAAGTCGATCCGTCTCAATGAAGCTCGCACTGAAGGCTGGGCATTTGGCGAAGACATCGAGATGGACTACTGGATGCCGACCGCCCTAACTCGCCTGCATCCGTCCGAAGCCGAGCATACTGACAGCACCCTGCTCCGCGAATACAACATTCGCGACGTGCAACGCACCATGTTGCTTTGGCGGATGTACACCGAGATTCTCCCTGAAACGACCGTTACCACGCCCGCTTCTGGCCGACTCACGCTGCACGACGCTTACTGTCGTGAGAAGCGTCTGCATCGCACCGTGTACCGCATGGAGAAGCGGGGTGTCACGCTCGTCAATCGCAAGCTGAAGGCCGAACTGAAACGATACAGCTCGATCGCTCTCAAGCATGAACGTATCTGTAATGACATCGCCGTGGACAGCAAAAACTGGGTTGAGATCAATCTGAATTCCACCAAGCAACTCCAAGAGCTGCTCTTCAACTTACCCGTCTCGCGCACCCGCAAGCACGCTCCAGAACAGCGCTTCGGATTTGGTTTGGAACCGACGAAAATCACCAGCACGAAGATCGATAAGACCGGCCAGACAATCACCAACTACTCTCTCGACAAACACGAACTGCCTCTGATTCTCGCCCAGGCTGCGGAGAACAAAGATCAACTGGCCGAGAAGTTCCTTCACAATCTGTTGGCTTACCGAAAAAACGAGAAGGCCGCAGCCGACTTGAACGGCTACTATCAGAAGATGGTGGTCACAACCCGGCCGCATGGAAACAAGAAAGACTATCGTCTGCACGGCTCGCTCAACCAGACCGGCACGCAAACTACCCGCTTCTCTCACTCCGATCCTAACACGGCCAACATCTCCAAAGGCGATAAGCTCGACAAAGACGACAATATCGACTTCACACTCCGCGAAGTCTTCGGCCCGTCCTGGGGCCGAATTTGGTATGCCTTTGACTACAATCAGCTTCAACTTCGCATCTTCGCTCACGTGGCCGGAGAAGAGGAATTCATTAAAGCGCTCCGGGCCGGCTACGACGCGCATACCTGGGTGGCCACGCAAATCTTCGACTGCTCACAAGAAGAAGTGGACAAGTACCGCCGGCGCATAGCCAAGAACGTCAACTTCGGCTTCATCTTCGGCGCTGGTGAACGCAAAATCGACTACACCAGCGGCATCAAGGGACTCAGCACGAAGATCGCCAAGCTGTTCCCAGCCGCCCACGACTTTATGCGTCGCACGATCAGCTTCGTCCGTCGCAACGGCTACGTGGTGACGCTCGGCGGCTACAAGCTCCCGGTTAGCCCTTCCTTTGCTTATGCGGGTGTCTGCTACATCGTCCAAGGCACAGAAGGCGACATCGTAAAAAACGCAATGATCTCTGTGGATAACTACTTGGAACGTGAAACAGCCGACGAATACTTTATGACTTTGCAGGTTCACGACGAGCTAGTCTTCGACTTCCCCAAACTCGGCAATCGTCACGAAGCCAAGTCTTCTCTTCCAAAGAGGCATCGCCTGATCCTGGGAGAGATCGCGCGTCGTATGATCGCAGCCGGCGCTAACTTGGGGGTCGAAACCCCGGTCAACTGCGAGAAGATCGTAGTGGATTACGCAAACGGTGTTCCTCAAGAACTGGGAGAACTGTATGTCCGTTCCTACCAAAAGTCAGGCCGGCACATCGGCCAGCATCAAATCCACAAAGGCGGTCGCTACACTCCAGCCGATCTCAAACGCCAACGCTACCGTCGGCGAGTCCACAAAGTCTGATGCGTTAAACCGCCCGGCCAAATTCCTTGGTTGTGACCACTGGTGTCACCATCCTGTTAAGTTCCTATCGCTTGTCGTCTGTCCCAAATGCGGCCTGCCGCTCCGATGACAGCTCGATCCTTCAATCCGTTCCCGCCCGCATCCGCCGAGTTCCCAACATGGCACAATCAAACGACAAGTCCGAGCCCTATCGCTTCCACGGGGTCGCCCTCAAACCAGTTAAGGGCGGAAAAGAAAAACAATACATCGGCGACTGCCCGCTCTGCGGCAAGCAAGACCATTTCTTCGTCACGGGCGAAACCGGGCAGTTCCAATGCAAAGTCTGCAATGAAGCAGGCAACATCTACTCTTTCTTCCAAAAAATTCACGCGGAAGCGCTGAAACGGACCAAACGACCAGACTGGGAGCGGCTCGCCTCTCTCCGCGGCCTGCCTTGGTCTGCCTTCCGTGACCACCAGTTCGCCTACGACAAGCGAACAAAGAACTGGCTGCTACCGCTCCATAACGTCAAAGGCAGTCTCGCCAACTTACTGGTCTTCAACCCGCCCAAGATTAACAAGCTCATGGGCTCGCCGCATTGCGAACAGCATCTATACGCTGGTCACAAGATCAACCCCGAAGGCCCGATCTACGTTTGCGAAGGCCAATGGGATGCGGTAGCTCTCGAACACCTGTTCCTCAAGGCTCGTCTCGACGCTTCCCAGTTTAGTGTCGTCGCTGTCCCCGGCGCTGGCACACTGAAGAAAGAATGGTTGCCGGTCTTCAAGAACCGCGAAGTGTTCCTTTGCTACGATCACGGGACCGCCGGCTCTTCTGGCATGGAAAAAGCCGTGGTCCTACTCGGCGAGAATTCCAAAACGCGGATCATCCGTTGGCCGTCCAACCTGCCGGACGGATACGATGTCAACGATTTCGTAAAGTCTCGCTTAGCTAAAGCCAAAGACGGCTACAAAGCCTTCCACCAACTGTTCCCGGCCGACGATCCAGTCTCCCGCAAAAAAGGCCCGCGGCTGATCCGTAACACCTTTGAGTCCGTCGTCCGCGACTTCAAGAAAACCATCCATATCGACAAGGCATGGGAGCGGGCCTTAGCCGTCTGTATGGCGACTGTCATCTCTGGCCAGCTTGGCGATGACCCTCTCTGGGTCTTCCTGGTCGGCCCTCCTGGTTCCGGCAAGACCTTGCTAGTCGAATCATTCTTAAATTGCCCGCAGCGGGCGATCTATATGTCCAAGATCACCCGCCAATCGCTCGTCAGCGGCTATCGCGGCGAAGAGGACTACGGCATTCTTGATAAACTCCGCAGCCTATGTCTGATTGTTAAAGACTACACGGCAATCGCAACGCTCCCGTTAGCCGTCCAAGAGGAACTGTATGGTATTCTCCGCGACGTGTACGATGGCCACTGCGTTGTTCCCTTCGGCAATCAAGAACCGAAGGTCTTTAACGGCTGCTACTTCTCGATGATCGCTTCCGTCACCGACATCATTCGCGCTCATAATCGAGCTGCACTCGGCGAACGATTCCTGAAAATCGAACTGCTTGATCTAATCAACCACGATCCAGAAAGGCATATTCGGACAGCGATTCGATCCTCCACGTCCCCGATAGAAAATTGGTCAAAAAACGAAGAATTCCTTCGCAACTCAGTCGAAGCCTTCATGTCCCGGCCGTTCGATGAGCACAAGCTGCCGCAGCTTCCTCTTTGGATGGAAGACATCATCGTCAACCTGGGCCAGCTCTGCGCTTATTTACGGGCAGTAGTAGCTAAAAGCGGCGGAGAACTGTCTTACCGCCCGCGTCCCGAAATTGCCACACGTTTCAGCAAACAACTCACCAAGCTCGCCCGCTGTCTCTGCTGGGTCTATGGTAAATCCAAAATCGATAAAGACATCTGCCGCATCGTACAGACTATAGCCATCGAGACGATCTTGAGCTGGGACGTAGAAATCGTCCATGCCCTATTTCAGGCCGGTGACAAAGGCTGCTTACTCCCCGATCTGGGCGCTCTAATGCAGCTATCTCATACCGGGATTACTCGCCGCCTGGAAGACCTGCAACACCTGCAAATCGTCTATCGCAGCAAAGAGACGAAAAAAGACGGTCGTGGCCAACGCCGATTCATTTGGTATCTCAGCCCAAAGATTGCCGAATTCTGGGCTGGCGCTAAGCTCGAATACGTCCCGCCGCCGATCGTCAAACACAAAGAGCGACCCGGATACACTCCCAAGAGGAAACCTAAACCGACCAAGACTAAGACAAAGCTCCCTCGTCACCAACCCGCTGACCGCAAACTACCGACCCGAACCAAACCTTCTCTTCCAAAGAAACCCAATGCCAAATTACACCCAAGTCAATCAAGAAAAAATGGCCGAAAGAAAGCTACTGCCTGAATTGCGTCTCGTTGCCTACGACGATCAAGGTCGTGCTATTCCAGCCGTTTCAATCTCCGGCGACTTCATCGATACTGTCGAAATTGAAGGTAACACTGAAACGCTTCACCACAGCCTGGAAGCGCTGGTTACGCTCTTCTGCGCCCACGTCGGCCTACGCAATGCCGGTGGTCGCTGGGCGCTCCCTGACAACCACAACAACGATCCGCACTTGCCGCTTGTCCGCCGACTTTTAGCCGTCATCGAAAGCGGCAAGGCCGGTTACAACTGCATGACATTCGACGACGCTGCTAACCCCAACCGCCGTTACCTGCTGATCCAGGTGGACAAAAAACCGAAGAGTTGAGAAGCAACTATGCCGAAACGTACGCTGACTTCCAAAACCAGTAAGCTGCTATCCGCCGGTATCTTCAAGTTCGACCCCAGTGTCGATCCGAAGACTCTGAAACCGCACAAGCAGAACTGGAGGAAGCACACGCACCGCCAGCGGCAAGCCTTCAACGCGCATCACGAACGGGTCGGTTGGACTGATGCGGTAATCGTCAACGTCACCACCGGGAACATCGTGGACGGCCACATGCGCTGGGAGGAATCCTGTCGCAAGAAAACAACCGTCCCGGTCCTCTACGGCCGCTGGACCAAAGAGCAAGAACTGGAAATTCTCGCCACCAAAGACCCGCTTGGTGCCCTGGCCGAGACTCAGGCCGACGCTCTCCAAGCGCTCAACGAGCAAATCCACGGGCAGCTTCAACAGATCAAATCCCCGCAGTCCAACACCCTCAAGAAACTGGTTGCGGACATCGACAACTACGCCGCCGAGATCACAACCGGCGACTCCCCGGCAGTTCTCCTGAATCGTCGCCGCGATCGTAAAGAGTACGATCGAGCCCGCGAAGCCGCTAAAGACGACGAGCCCGAATCCCTCGAATCAGACGACGACGATTCGCTCCCTGAAGACCCGATCTTTCCGTCGCGTCATCCGTTTGGACTGCCTGATTTGCTTCCCGACATGCTTTGCACTGAAGTCCCTGATTCGATCTGGGATCGTTCGCCGGCCTCTGTCACGCCCAACGCCTATTACTGCTACAGTGCCGGCCCTGGCACGATCCCTGACGCTGCATCCAGGGGCGGTGGCTTCCTGGGGTTTTTCACCGAAGACTTCCGTTTCGAGAAGACCTGGAACGATACAGCAGGTTTTACGGACTGGCTTCGGGATATGGATTTCAAAGGTGTTCTCGCCCCCGACTATTCCACATGGACCGACTGGCCGCTCGCGCTGCGGATACATAACCTGTACCGTTCTCGTTGGGTCGCCCGCTATTGGCAGGAAAGCGGAATCCCGGTCATCCCTATCATCCAATCACTCGGTGCTTGTCCCGGTCTCGACCGCTCGGCAGGTTCTTTCAGCAACTCTCTCTGCCTCGATTCCCTTCCAAAAAAGCTGCCGGTCGTCGCTACCGAAGCTCGAAACAGCCAAGGGGCTGAAGATTACTGGATCGGCTGGGCCGCGCTTCACAAGCACTGGCTCTCGGCGCTCCGCATCGGTACGCTTGTCATCTATGGCGGTGAAGAGAATCAGAAGCGGTTCCTGCCCCGCTTGGGTAAAACCGGCCGAACTGAAATCGTCCTGCTGTCTTCTTTCATCTCTCGCCGCCGAAAAGGTCAAAAATGAACCAGATCAACCAGCCTGCCAAGCGGATGCCGCTCGTCACTTACGTCCGGTGGGTTGATCCCGACTTCCCAACTTATGATAACGGGAAGCCGAAGCTGAATACCGGCTCGCTTGTTTTTTACCCGAACGGCGAGCCCGTGGAATTCCAATCCACAGCCGGAGTGATGTTGCTCGTTCGCGGGTATCCCATGCATAATACGGTCTGGGTACGCAAAGACCTGCTAGAATCCATTGAAACTCTTCAGGACTTTCTAAATCATGGCTAAGAAATCTTCAGCCCGGCAAACTCCCAGACAACGAACTTCTGCTGGTCTGCAATCTGAGATTGCGCTGACCAAGAAACTCAAGAGGCTGAAAAAAGGTAGCGCTGCTTACAAACGCACCCAGGCCCAAATTAAAGCCGCCCGCCGCAAACAGAAGACCGGCTATCGTTCGATTCGCGCTGAGACTACCGGAAAAAAATCCTCAGACGCCGTTCGTAAGTCGAACAAGAAAGCCAAGAAATCATCCAGCCGCGGCAAGAAAACCAAAGCCACGTCCAAGCGCACTCGCTCCCGATCGAGCAAGCCAAAGAGCAAGGGCCGCGGCGGTCGTGGCAAATCCAAACGCGGCGGCCGCGGAAAATCTAAACGCGGCGGTCGTGGCAAGAAATAATCTTTGATCTCTCACCTTAATCAGTTCTCCTTCTTCTCTCTTTGAGGGCAATCCATGCGATCTGAGAAAGCCTACGTGTATCGCTGTTCCAATGAACGATGTCGGGAGCTTTTCTACTTCAAAGAAAAGCAGCCTCCACAGGTTCGTATTGCTTGTCCTGCTTGTACGTCAATTATTGAATTCCTACGCCCGCCAATCGCTCCCGGCCCGTTCACCAAGCCTACTAACCCGGACGGGACCGCCGCCAACTGCGTCCCGAAACGGAACTCTGATCTGGATAACCCGATCCACGTCGATTCAGCCGATCCCCAATCCATCATCGCTGATCGTGAACTGATCTACGGCAGTTTTGCGCATACCGCGACCATTTCTCGCGCTCTCAAACACGCTATTTACTGTGCTGGTGGCCCATGCCGATTAACCGACTCTCAACATGAAGCTCTTGATCTAATATGCTCCAAAATTAGCCGCATAGTTTCCGGCGATCCTAACTACATCGACAACTGGGCTGACATCGCTGGCTACGCCACGCTGATTGTCAATGATCTGACCGAAGCAGAAGAGCGAGCCGGCGAAAGACCGCAATACGACCCTCCTGCTGACGATCCTGATTGACACCAAAGAACCGCCGGGCTAACCTGCACTTAGCAATGGAAGCCGGGAGTTTCCCCGCGACGTGTTTCTTCCCAAAGAGGAAACGGCACTGCCGAATCTAGCGTCTATAGGCCGTGTGCTTGTGCCGTAGCATCCACAGCGTCCATTGCCTCATTGGAGAGACGCAATGACTGCCAAAATGAAAGGCTCGTTCGCCTACAAACGAGTCACCCAAACCGCCGGTACGGTTATTACCCGTCTGATCGAGCCCGCGATGCGTGGTGCAAAAACCCGCCTCACGCAGCTCACCTACATCTCTGGCGGCACGCAGCATACGGTCACGATCCTCAAGGCTCTGGCCCGCACCACGGTCACTGCCGCTCAATCCGCCTCTGACACTGCTGTTTCCGTTGTCTCTAAAGCCTTCCGCGGCGACACCGTGGCCGCGTCCGATTACATCGTCATTCAGCACAATGATGGCACGTTCGGCGCGTACCTTGTCTCGGCCGTCTCGAATCTCACTTTCACAATCCCGTCGCTCTCTGCGGCCCTAGCGATCGGCAACCTCGTTTGGATCATGGGCGCAACCGGCGAAGCTGAGCATATCGTGCTGAGTCCTCCCGCTTCGGCCACAACCCGCTATCAGGATTCGATCGGCGGTATTGCTTGCTCCGGCTATCGCTCTGTATCCGGCGGAACAGTTTACCAGCGGTCGGGTAACGATGATCCGCTGTTGATCCACAGCAACAACGCCACAGCAGCCGGCGTCGTCGAATCGGCATCTGGCTACTACGGGGCTGTCTGATATTAAAGCGTCCTACCCCGATGGGTAGGCTGAGCAGCCGCCGCCCTCAGAACACGGAGCTGGGGGCGGCGGTTTTTCAACCCGCTTCCCGTTCAGGTGCTTTATGGCTGCTCGGCAATTCCGTCCTTCTGGCCGCCGCATTAAAGCCACCCGTCTCCGCGCTGCTGTCGAACTGGGCAAAAAAGGCGGTCGTAAAGGTGGCCCAGCCCGCGCCAAAGCTCTTAACTCATCGAAACGAACGCAGATCGCCTCTCACGCAGCAAAGACTCGTTGGGGCAAGAATACCGCCTATACCAAACCAGCCTTCTACCGCAGAAAAGTCCGCTAGGAGCAATTTTTTCTTCCAAAGAAGGTCTTGACCGTTTGAAGAATTCGGTTTCAAATACCTATAAGTTCTTCACTACTTACTTAATTGGAGACTTCCGTGACTCTGCCGTTTCCTGATTCAATGCCGATTGAGCCGCAGCCGCCTCAACCGGTCTATCAGATTGTAATTGGTCTTATGGCCAACGGCACCATTACCCTTCATGGGCCGCTCGATAACGGTATTCTCTGTCTGGGAATGCTGACCAAAGCGATCGACCTTGTGAATGAAAACACGAAGTCCAAAGCCAATGGAGTGAGCCCGATCGTCGCGGCCCCGTCCATCCCCGGCTTGAAGTCTCGTTAATCCACCGCCTCATGGACGAATTCGACCGTGCTATGACGATGCTGGTCCGTGTCACCGGGTTATTCGGTGATCGCGGCTGGCCGTTCATCAAGGTCGTGCTGGACGATGACGAGGTGCGGTCGTATCCGATTCCTGATGAGGAGGAGAAGGTGCTGCGAAGCGCCAGAAAATATCTGGCCCAAAACGGAAGAAAACCAATTCGACCGGACTAACAGGAACAAAATGGACGCTCAATCATTCGGAGAAGCCTTAGAGGCGATGTTTTTACTAATTTTCTGGGGGTTTGTTGTGCTGTGCGTTGTTTGTTTTGTCGCTGTCGGCGGCTGTACCTATTTTATGTTCCGCGATCCAGCTTCCAAACACACACCTACAGCCAACACCGCCCCGTTGTCTCCGGCCGCGGCGAGCCAGGATGGCTTGCTGGCGGAACCACCGGGGGCGTAGGCGAAAGCCTTGCGGGGCGACCAAATAAATGCTGGAACAACTGTCAATCGCGATTGTCGTGCTTGCTTTGGCTACAGTCATTACGCAGCCGGACGGTGTAGCTCGCGACGTAGTGGACGTGATCGAAGTTAATCACGTCTATGACGATGACGGACGACCGGTATTTACGCAGCAGATATTCTGGGTCTGGTCGGAGCGCGAATCACGTTATCACGTGCGGGCCTGGAGGATGGTCAAAGAAGCGGCACAGTTGCCGCGGCGCGATCACGTTCACGGCGGTTACGTGGCCCAGTGGCTCGATGGTCAAACACTGCGGGCCGTCCACGCCCTGAGCATCCGCGAAACATGGACACAGTATGACGTGGAAATGTTAGAGCGGGAAACGCTGCCGGTTGAGCAGCGGACGCCGCTCAAATAGTCATCGCGACGTTTATGCAGGCGAGTAGTACGTAGGAGATGCATTATGGCCGTGCTGGCAACCCAAGACAGAATCGACCTATGGGCCGAGTTGATGCAGGAACTTTCGCGTGAACGCGAGGTCATTGCCGGGCTGACAAAGGCGGACCTAAAGGCCGCGGTTGATGCTCTCGATGATTGGCTAAACACGAACGCGGCGGCAATCAACACCGCGATTCCGCAGCCGGCCAGAGCGAATCTGACTACTTCCCAGAAGGCAAGGCTGCTGGCTCGCATTATCCACAAGCGTTTCGTGAAGGGAGCATAGCATGGCCAGTGGAAAACCGGTAGTTGAAGTCCTCAACGCATTGCCTCCCGCAAGTAGTGCCGCTACACGTGACATCAGGCCAGGAGGTAGTACCCCCGCAGAATCCGTTGAAGTGTTCGACTTCGACGCTGCGGCGGACGAGTACATGGATTTCCTCTGCCGACTGAGCGAGGACTACGCTGGTGGCGGTTTAACGTTCACACTGCCCTGGTCGGCCACCAGTGCAACCAGCGGCGTCACGCGATGGGGCATCGCCATTCGCCGAATGCAAGACGATGCCGAAGATATTGACACAGCCCAAACGTACGACTTCAACGAAGCGGATGACACGGCCGCGTCCGCTTCGGGCGAGTTGAGCTATCCCACAATCACGTTCACAAACGGGGCCGACATGGACTCTTGGGCGGCTGGGGAACTGGCCATCGTTCGTGTCTATCGCAACGCCGACCATGCCAACGACACGATGACTGGCGATGCGGAACTGTGGGGCATCTTCGGTAAGGAGACCTAAGATGGCAAGGTCTTTTAACGGCAGTGATCAATATCTAAAGTACTCAGGGACGATTCTGGGGGCCTTCCCTGTAACACTGGCCGGTTGGTGCTATCCGCTGTCGCTGCATAATGGCGTGATTCTTGATATTCGCTACAGCGGAGGTGCCTATGCTGGCGACGGGTGGGATATTCGCGTTAGTGCCACTGGCAAAACCAGATACTACGTCTCCGGTCAGGCCGGGGGATTCACCGACACAATCGTGAACGGTGCGACAACCTATTCAACGAATACGTGGGCACATGTGTGCGGGGTTTCATCATCCAGCAGTAATCATGTCCTGTATTTTAATGGAACTAGTGACGGGACAAGTTCCACAAATGTCGGCAATGCCGGTGCAACTCTCAACAGTATCGGACGGTATGAGATATCAGGAGGAAGTGGAGAATACTTCAACGGCTACCTGGCCGAAGTTGCCTGCTGGTCCACCAATCTGACCGCCGACGAAGTGGCAGCATTAGCAAAAGGTATTTCTCCGTGGCTAATACGCCCAAACTACCTCTCTGCATATTGGCCTCTGTGGGGCAGGCACAGTCCTGAGCGTAGCTTCGTCAAAGAAGACTACCAGATGACACTCAATAATTCCCCAAGTACAGCCGACCATCCCCCCAAGATGATCTACCCACGCCGCCGCGGGCAGATTGTCGTGCCAGCAGGTGTGCCGGCGACTACCACATACCCCCAACTCGAACGCGGCACTCGCGGCCTGGCCCGCGGCATGTGCCTGGGCTTGGCACATTGAGGCAATAGTTAAATGATCCTCCTCGCCAAATACGGTGAATCGCTCACCATCCGCTTTCCGGTGGTCAAGCGGGCGGTCGTTGATTTGGCGGCCAGCGCGGATTGGACTCCGGCCACGGGCGACACCAAGATCAGTAAAGACGGCGGCAACGTCGCCAACACAACGAACAATCCGAGCGCCGTAGGCGGCACTGGGTCTGTTTTATGGACGCTCACACTGACCGGCCTGGAATTGCAAGCCGCTGAAGTGGTCGTGCAGATCGTCGATTCGGCGACGAAGGCCATCGAAGACCAAACTCTCATCATTCATACCTGGGGCCACCCGTCAGCCAAGATTCCCGGTGACTTGTATCGCGGCGGCGACCAGTCGCCTTACCCGGCAGAAATCACCGTCACGTCGTTCGCGTCGGATACCACGGCTCACGCGGTCAGCATGCCGGCAGCGGTCGAAGCCAACGACTTGCTCTTGTGCTTGTTTGCCAACGACGGCACGGCGACCGTTACCACACCCACAGGCTGGACGCAGCTCCATACCACGACCGATAGCACCGACCTGCGGCTGAGCAGCTACGCCAAGAAAGCGGACGGGACCGAAGGCGGCACGACGGTCGATTTCGTCACGTTATCCGGCGAGCGGGCCGCGGCTCAGGTCTATCGGTTCAAACGCGGCACGTGGTATGGCGACTCAACGAGCAGTTTTGCGCAGTCGATCAGAACTGGCACAGCAGCCACAGGTTCGAGCACCACTCCGAATCCACCTTCGTGCGCCCCAACTTGGTCGCGACTGAGCACGCTGTTCATTGCGGTGTCTGCCAACGACAACGGCACGGTGACAGATTCGGCTTACCCGTCCGATTACGTGGATCGCACGAACACGGTCAGCGATGCCAACGCAGCCGGCGTGTCACTTACGTCCGCCATTCGCTCTCGGCTCACGACCAGCGAAGACCCCGGTACGTACACGATCAGCACCGAACAGTGGGTGGCGCAGACGATTGCCATTCGGCCAGCACAGCCCGTGGCGCTGTTTGGACCGTACGTTCTCGACGCACTGACCGTGACCGGGCAACTGGCCGTGCAAAACGGCATTGACGTTTCCTGCACCACGACCAACCGTGATGCATTCAAGGTCGTCGGCAATGGCAGCGGTTCTGGGCTTGTATGCACTGGCGGAAGCACTGGCAAAGGCGCTGCCATCTCAGCGGGAGGCAGCAACGTAGTCGGGCTTACAGTTACTGGCAGCGGCTCTAGTGCCGGCGCTACGATAACTGGCGGAAGCACGGGAACAGGACTGTCTCTTCAGGGCGGTGCTAGTGGAGGCGCGGGCCTTGTCATCCAGGCAAATAACAGCAACTTCGCTGGAGCGACAATAGCCGGGGCTGGCACGCAGCCGGGCCTGAAGATCACCGGTGGAGCCACCGGAGCAGCGTTGAACCTTGTCGGCGGCGCTACATCCGGCGAGGGTTTGTTGGTTACGACCACCAGCGGTAGCGGATTCAGCATCACCGGCGGAACGAACGGCCACGGCATTATTGCTACCGGAGCCGGCACTGGTAGCGGCTTCCAGGTTGCCTCGGGCACAGGGGCCGCGGCAATCGGCCTGAATATCCTGAGTAACGCCGCATCCGGCCAGGGCCACGGCCTGAAGATCACCGGCGCTACCAACGGATCGGCAGCCTTCCTAATCGGTGCCGGGGCTGGCGCGGGTATTGTCTCAGAGGGCGGGGCTTCTGGTCATGGCATGAATCTCATTGGAGGCGTAACCTCTGGATTTGGTCTGACAGTCTCCAAACAAGGCGGGGCCAGCGGCATTAGCGTTACTGATCCGGTCTTGTTTAACAGCGTGGATAACAACATTATCGTCAACGTAACCAAGATCGCCAACAACGCCACGGCTGCTACAAACGCTGCTGCTGGCTGGGCGGGACTGATTGCCGACACAGGCACAGCACAGACTGGAACCTCGACCACAATCACGCTCCGCAGCGGAGCGAGCGCCACAAATGATCTTTACGCAAAAGCAGCTATCTCGATCACTAGCGGCACGGGAGCTGGGCAAACCCGGCAGATCACGGCTTACGATGGCAGCACCAAAGTAGCTACAGTCGATACAGCCTGGGCAGTAACCCCCGACAACACCAGCGTCTATCAAGTCCTAGGGAGAATCGTGTAATGCTGTTGTATCAATTCTTTCTCGCCAAAGCTCCCGAAGTCACGCTTCTCGATGACGAAGGTTATCTGCTTTACCTGTAACCATGCCTGACATTCTCCCTGACAGCCGACTTACTCGCTCCGACCTAGGCGCAGTGATTATGGACTGGCCGCTCTCCAACGGCCGCACTATTCGCCTCGAATGCGTCCCTTGTTTCTGCGCCAACTGCGGATGCTCCGGCCCCTACGTCCCCCGTGACAACACTACTTTCGCCTGCTGGCTCTGCAATAAATGCGCTGAAACCCACGGCGAGATCGCCGGTGCTTGCCTGCAACCCGATCACGAATTCTGGGCTGCTCTAGACGCCGAGATGGTCGCTCGCTTCGGCCGCTCTGCCACCCCAATCGAAATGGCTGCCCTGCTCGATCAAGGCGATCGTACCTTTGAAAAACTCCTAAAAGACTCTCCAATCCGTCTTGCAAACCCTACTCATTTCGTCTAGCATTCACGTAATCAGCGTCTTCTAGCACCCTCAGCTACCTGCATAGCGTCTAATTCGGGAGCTACCAGATGCCCTTCGTTTACAATATCTCGTCGAAAGAAGTTGCTGAAAACTACGAGACTTCAGGTTCGGCCAACACCCAGATCGACGCCGCCTTCGTAAAGCCTGGGTCAACCCGCGCAGTGACCATTATTGCTGCTCGCGTTCAAGGCAAAGGCGCTGGCTTGACTGCCCTCTCCGGCATCGCCATCCGCCTTTCGCAATGGACTTCAACATCCTCATCGTCGGGCACATCGATCACCCCCCGCCCGGTCGATAACCGTGTCACCGGCGCCGCCGTCGCCACGGCTGCTGCCGGTGCTGGTGGCGGCACCGGCGCTGTGACATCGGGAACTGGCGGCCCATCTGTCGTATGCGCTTTCGGCTGCGGAGCTTCCGGCCCTGGCGGCTGGGTCGCTCCCAACCCGGACGCCGGTCTGACGCTCGACGGCGGCGCAAACAAGTCCACTGACCTGTTCTCGGCTTCAGGGCAGTCGTCGCTCAAATACGAATTCTCGCTGGACGCTCAAGAGTAACGGCTTCGCCCGCACCCTCACCACAACAGCCACTATGCCTCTAGTCTTTGAACCTCGTTTAGACGGCTATCGGATTGCTCGCGACACGTCCCACGGCGAAATGGTAGCGTCTGTTCGCTGTAAGGCGTTTGCCGGCTACACGCCGACAACACCCATGACGGACGAAGAATTTAAGGCAAGCGCAGCCGTTGTGGGAATCGACGCAGCACTGGCCGAGCGAACTGCTCGCGCCAGTGGCGCAGGGCCAGCCATTTACAACCCGCTACCTCTGAACGATTGCGAAATCCATTCCGCATCCGGCCCGCTCAAGGTAGGCGACATCGAAGAAATCCTTATCTTTCTCCGCTCTCTACAGCCGGCTGAGTAGCTCGCGGCCGGTAAAGGCCCGCCGTGTCACACGCTACCCTCATCAAGCTCGATCGCCGGCAGCCGCCGTCCCCGCTGTACTTCCCTGATCGCAGCGAAGACCTAGCGGTCCAGCAACCCGCCCTGGACGACGAACGACCACCGCCTCTATCGTTTCCTTCCAAAGAGACACGCACGGTCTGCTACACGCTCGTTGACGACGAACTATCGTTCATCTACTTCGACTTTCACGAACCGTTCGTCCCGGCTGTTACTACCTTCCTCGCCCCGCCGCCCCAGGTAATCATCCAATCGCCCGAAGAGCTGTTCTACGTCTCTTCCGAGCATCACGAACCGTTCGTCCCAGCGGTCATCGCTTTTACCGCCCCAGCCCCCTCATTTCTGATCCACTCGTCCGAAGAGCTGTTCTTCGCCACGCTCCCGCTCGAAGTTGACGAGCCCTACTTCCCCGTCGCTACCAGCTTTCCTCGCCCAACCCCACACTACACCGTTATCTTCGACGAGCCTCTGGACCTGACCGGCCTAGCCTATTTCCTGCTCGACGAACCTGAACCGCGCATCTACATGCCGGTTATCCTCCCAGTCCTGCGTCTTCCTCTTTGGGAGGAAAGCGATCTCCCGATCATCGCCGGCAGCATCTTCGGGGAAGACGAACCGTTTACTTCACCACGCAGTACGCTCCAACCGCCCAACCGTTACGTCGATCTGGTAATCGCCATTACCCTCGATCCTGACTTCGGCGGCTACCATAACGGCATCGACGAAGGCTTTGTTCTCGACCAACCCAGCATCGAATGGTAATCCGTGCCTACCGAAGTCATCAAAACCGTCGGCCCCGGCAAAGACTACGCTTCCCTCGCCGCTTGGGTAGCTGGTCAAGCCGGAGACATGCGCGCTGGTTCCGGCTCTGACACTATCCAGATCGCCGAGCTGTACGCATTCACAGACACTACTCCGGTAGTTATCAGCGGATTCACTGGGGACGCCGACCACTATGTCATCGTCCGAACTGTATCCTCAGCACGCCATCGCGGAGTATGGGACTCCAGTAAATATGTTCTAGCCACAAACGACGTAACCTCTTCGCTGATTATCAACGATGCTTTTGTCAGAATCCAAGGTCTCCAAGTAGAAAGCACCAGAACAACCGGAACCCAACAAATAGTTAACGTCACCACACCAGACGGTGACAGCTACATTTGGATTGATAAATGCATAGTTCGCGCCATTTCGCCGAACATCGGCGGTTGGTGCTTTCGCACAATCAACGATAACAGAATAGACATAACCAACTGTATCGGTTATGGAAATGTCAGCTTTGGAATAGACTTGTTCGCATCCACGACCTCGCGGCTAAAGAGAGCCATAAATTGCACTACGTTGTTGAGAAGCCCTGATGCTATCAGAGGAATCATCGGATCGAACCCGACTTTCCACTTTGCGAGCAACTGTTACTCAGGAGGCGATAACACAACCGACTACCAGAGCGTAACTGTAACATCATCCGCATCCTCAGACTCTACAGGCTCGGCCGGTCTTAAAAACATTGAGCCCACGAACAACTCCGGGGCCTACTTCAGCAATGTGACGGCCGGCTCTGAAGACTTTCACATAAGCAGTCTCTCCCCTCTAGCCGGGGCTGGAACACCTTATCTCTATCCAGTCATCGACGATATAGACAACAACATCCGTTACGAGTTGTGGGACATAGGGGCTTATCAAATCACCCAGAGCCCAGTTCCGGGGACATTTCTCGAACGCACAATCTCCCAGACCCCACGCAAGCAAGCACTGATCGACCGAGAAGATTACTGGGCTCCCCCGCAACTCTACCTGGAACAAGAGGAACCGTTCTTTCCGGCCCGCACCACGCTCTACACGACCACTGCTCGCTTCACTGATCTCTGGGACGATCCAGCCGAGATCATCTTTGCTTACTTCTATCTCAATCCAGACGAACCGTTCTTCCCGGCTGTCACTAACATCCCTCCCGCTCGCTGGTTCACAACCCTCCCTGACCCAAACGAGCGAATCGATCCGCCACCGGACTTTTGGCTGATCGACGACGACGCCTACATCGCTCAGTCAGTCACTTACACAACCTACAAACGATTCACCCCCGGTCTGCCTGACGAACCATTTCGCTTCATACTGATCGAATCCCAGGATGATTACCGCCCTCGCGCCACCTCTTTCCCAACCTACACTTACCTACGTCAAGGCGCAGGCTGGTCAGAAGACGAGACTAATTTCTATGTCCACCTGATCGACTACGACCAGCCTTTTTCTCTCCAAAAAGGGCAGGTAACTACACGCTTTGACGTGTACGCTCGCTTCCAACTCTCTAACGAGCCTGAACAACTCGATTTCATTTACTGGGATCGCGACGACGCTGCTCCAATCGCAGCTACTCGTTTCACCACCTATCGCTTCATTCCACCGATCGACGATGAAGTCCGTGACTTCTCTACACTCATCAATGATGAAGACCATCAGCACCCGCTAGCTCATGCAGTCACCAGCTTCCCTCGCAACACACCCAGCCCGTTCTTTCACCAGGACGTATTCCAATTCATCTATATCGGGCAGATCGATAACGATCCCTTTGTGGCTCGCGCCACAGCGATACCCCAACCGCGCATCCCGCTCCCGATCGACGATGAGAACCTACAGCGTGCTCCCCTCGAAGAGTTCTTCGTCTATACAGCCGCGACTCTCGTCGCCCCAACCTATGCTCGTTATATCCTGCCGGATGTCGAGTCGCCGATCCTTTCTTTGGAAGAGAACGAGCTACTAACCCTCTCTCGCCCCTTTCCTTACACGCCCTCAGTCGTTCTCCGCTTCCACGACAGCGATCAGCCCGGCCTACTCTGGCTCTACGAAGAGGACAGCGCCTGGGCTCGGCCCTCCCCGTTTTCCTTCCAAAGAATCACCACAGCCCGCCTTGCTACCTTCCAATACGAAACGGAAGTTCACGGGCTCGGATTCATCTACCCCGGCTACGACGAGATCACCGGCCGCGCTCGCCTCGTCCCGCTACTAACCGGGCATACCCAACTAACCCTGTTACTCACAGGATCACTCCGGCTTCTCCCAACTATCACAGGACGCTTAACCATGATCGAAGATACCCTGCCTCTCGGCTGTGACGTGGACATCGAATGGCATGATGCTGAGTTCTCCTCTGATGATGAACCGCTTACCAATGCCATGTCTGTTACCGCCACTGCTTACATCACCAACACTTCTGATGCTTTGGTGGCCGGCTCAACAGTCACCCCGACTTACGACCCTGTTGTCGGCTGTTGGCGAGCCACCTTCCCTGGCACAATCAACCTGACCGAAGGTGAATGGTACTACTGCGTAATGCAGCTCGTAGTCACCGCTCCAGCTTCTCGCGTTGCTCGCGGCAAACGCTCACTCCGCCGCCAAGCTCTGCACTTAGGTTAGCATTTGAATTGTTCCCAACTTTTCGGTAGGGTATGGTGAAAACCCGCCCTGCCATATTCTTCTAGGCTCAAGTAACCGTGTATCTTCGTATCTACCGCCGCACGCTCTTTGCTTGAGCGCTCAAGCACGGTTTATACCGCGGTCCTCTTGTCGATGCTGACCCGCTTCTGACTGTTTCCTTCCAAAGAGATAGCGGGCCTCCCCCTACCCCTATGCTTGAGCGCTCAAGCATGAAGGGGCGGGCTCTGCCCCTTTACCGCATTGCCCTGCCCGGCTGCCCGGCCCGCCCCGTACCCACGCTCTCGCCGCCTCCCCCTCTCCTACCCCGTACTCACGCCGCCCGATCGCTCGCCGGCAGCCGATCCCCCGTACTCACGCTCTGCCGCCGCCTCTTGGCCACCCGATGCCGGCCGTTGCCGAGCGATATGTTACTTCACTACTTACTTACTTTCCTACTTGACAAGTCACCTGTCGCTGTCTATACTGGTTTGCTGTGTCGCATCGTTCCTTTCACTCCCAGGAGCCAGTTTATGAGAGTCTCTAAGTCCCAAGCGGCTGATGCCGCGGCTTGCCTGCGCAAACTATTACGCCCCGGGCGCACCGTATATACGGTGCTGCGCAACGTATCGCGCTCCGGCATGATGCGCTCAATTGATCTGTACGTGATCGTGCCGCCGCGGGACGGCTACTCGGCAGACATACGGTGCATTACCGGCAGTGTAGCCGCCGTGCTCGGCTATCCAATTGACCGCGGCAACGGCGGCCTGCGAGTAGGTGGTTGTGGAGTGGATATGGGTTTTCACGTGGTCTATTCGCTCGGCCGTGCGCTCTGGCCGCGCGGTTTCAAACTGGCCCGCAACCAGCACGGCCGCAATGGCGATACTTCTGGACGTGACGATGACGGCGGTTATGCGCTCAATCATCGATGGCTCTAGTGTTTTCAGTTAGTTTCCAGTTAGTTTCCAGTTAGTTTCCCGTTTCCAGTTTTCTCAATTTTGAAAGGGTTATGCTGTGTCACATTCCTACGGCTCCCCGAAGTTCCAAGAGGCCCAAGTTACCGATCAGACCAAAGTTGCCGCAGACGCTATGTCAGCACTTGAAAAGCACACAGCGGAAGTGCGCGCGATATTGCGCCGGCCGATCAAACTACAATGGTCCACCACGGCTCAATGTGCTCATTCCCTGCGCTGGATTCTCTGCTTTCTTGCACGCTGGATCGTCGTGCGCAAGCAATTCGTTGCGACTATGAATAAGGTGTGGTCACTTCAATACCGGCTATCACACTCTTTTATCATGCACAGTCGTTTACAGCGGCAAAGCGGCGGCGGCTGGTCCCGCAATTACAGCGAATCGGAACGCACGCAATGCCCGGCTAATTTTCGTGCCGCAATTTCCACGCTTCCTATTGTCACTCTCGCAATTTCCGAATTGAATCGCTGGAACGCGCTGGCGGACCAACTCGAATTAGACTATAAGCAATTCCACGCCTTACTTCGGGATGCGCTGCCGGATTATCTAAGTATCAAGCGGGTAATGCCTTTGCATGGCCGTGCGGCTTATTCTTTGATCTTGGCAGCCGATACCGGCAAAGACTCGTCTAATTTGGCGAACGAACACAAGCTATTCGGCTGGCACAGTACCAATCTGGGCTGGGCCGAATCACTCCATGCCGTAGCCCGTGCTCTAATTCCATCTGTCCGTGAGCGCGGCGGACCAGCGCCTAGCGTCAAAGTAGGACGCGAGCTATTAAACCTTGCCCGGCATAACCCGCGATATGCTGGGCGGCCGGACGACTGTGAGGAGCGCCCCTCTCGCATTGTTCCAGCCGATAAGCGCGTCCGTCTTGAAGAATTCACCTGTCGGAATCGAACCCGAATCGACGCCGCTGTGCTATGGGGTAACTTCGCTAACGGTTCTCTAGCACCGTCATTTATCAAATACGCGCTGGACCCCGCTACTGCCCGTAAAGCAAAAATCAGAGCGGCACTGGTCCGCAAGATTGCCGGCGAGACGTGGAATAACCGTGTACCAACAATCATCACTGGTGAAATCGAACGTGTTTCTGGCGATGACTATATTGCGCCGGCTTTGTACATCGAAAATGAACGCACGGTGCACGGTTACATTCTCTTGCGCGCCGGCTGGCCGGACTGTGTACATTGTCTCGCCGCCGATTGCTTATCGCCAGACGGTACGCCGAATATGCGAGCAATTAGCGAAGCGCTAGAGTCTGGCAGTAATTATCACTTTCGGTGGAAACGAGAAGAGGAGTTACGCCGGCTATCACAAAAGCAGCGCGTAGCCAAGCTACTTCGCGCCTTGCGGTCTATCCCGCGGCTGACGCTTTCAGACAGCTACGCCGCCGGGAATTGCGTGCCTGGCACCGAGCAATTCTGCCGGCAACTAGGAATCGCTCCAGATAGCTCGGCATCCGTCACCGGGCGCGAACTCGCGGTTCTTTGGCGAAACAAGAGCTACCCGCAGCAAGATCGCTTTGCCAATGTCATCCTACGACTGGCCAGTAATGCCGCTACGGCAGAAGTGGCGGTGAGCTAATAAGATGCCGGAAATAACCTTACGCTGCCCAGCGCCTTGCGCTGGGCAGTTGATCCCGAAGATCGTCCTAGAACGCTGGGCCAGGTTGGCCTACCTGCAATGCCTTAACTGCGGCACAGTCTGGACGGCCAGCACATCGCCAACTGATCGCGCCGGCGTTTGGACAGCTCAACTGCGCCGCGTGGCCGATGAATACGCTTTCGATATTCGCCGCACCATCGGCGGTGAGTTTGTCCCTTACTTCTAACTCCCCTGCCCGGTCGTACTCTGTGCGGCCGGGCTTTTTCATGCGCTAATCCCGTGCTGAATTGCTCACGACTACTTGCGAAACTACCGCAGAAGTCGTTATGAATTGAGCATGAGCAAGCGCAAAACCGTGTACGACAAACTAGGCGTCAAGAGACAGCCGGCGCGGAAATCACAACGGCGCAGGATGCCGGCCCGCCCCAAGGTCCAAAACATTCTGGAATACTCTGAAGTAAGTATTGAAGAGTTCCTAAATGACGAACCCCGCTTGGCCAAGTTCCTCAGCATCGTCAAGATTGGAAGCCATCCGCACACGGCCGCCGCGGCGGTAATGCTAAATCCGAATATCCTGTCCCGCTGGGTTGATGCTGGGATCGAACCGATGGGAGATGAGGGGTGCAGACGGCTAGTCATCCTACTCCGCGCTGCCATCGCAGAACCATCACAAATAGCAGAGAACTCCGTACTCAACAAGTCCCCCCAGCACTGGCTCGCCTCATCTACACGTGCCGTACTCTCACCCCAATCATCCGCCTCACCCGCTGATCCCTCGCTCCCATCCACTGACGAGCAGAGCAATCTTCCCCGTACCCCCATCTCCCTATCCGATCTCGCCGCTGCTCTAGTCGAGCTATCCCGTGCTGGTGTCGGACTACCAGCGCCCGTACCCACTTACAGCTCCGCTCACAGCAGGTCGGCTGAAGACCGACCCACTGCTCCCCCTGCTCTCACACTCGATCATCGTCCGGTTCATCCGAGTACGGACTAGAGTCGCTGCTCTCCCTGGTCTTGAAGAGTTTCTGAGTAAGTCCTGACCTTGAGTGGGTACGGGAGACCGGGGGGTTTCGTCACTAGCAACCGCTTGCGCGGATGACGTGGACGCGAAAGAGACGGGACTGTGCTGAGGAAGAGAACCGCCCTCGACTGCGTATCCATGTAGGTCTGAATCTCGCTCAGGGGGTAAGAAATGGGATGAGGTGTATTGCTGGAGAGCTGAAAGACCCATGTTTTCCCTGTGGGGAGGGGTGGGTACGGATGGGGGATGGAATACGGGGCATTGTCCCTATCCGTTCTCGCTCCTACTCTCGCTTACCCGCTCCCGCTTACCAGCTCCCACACTCTCCCTTGACAAGTGTGTAAGTAGTTAAGTATTATGCGTAGGTGCAATCCGGTTTTCCTCTTTGGAGAGAAACGATGTGTCAGTTACCCCAGTCCTCAGTTCAAGATACGAGCCCGTTGAGTGAGAAGCAGCGAGCCGAAATCGCCGAGGCGCGAGTGAAGGAACTCAATGCTCGGATCAAGGAACTTGAACACGACAAGCCGACGCTGGTTGAGCTTTACCGTCGTGATCACCCAGAAGCGTTTGACTCCGCGAAGGTGCAAGAACTTGCGGAAGACCTTGATGCGGTACGCAATCGGTGTCACTATGCCGAGAAGCGAGTGAAGGAATTGGAAACCGCCATCCGCACCCATTGGGAGCAGAAAGCCGATGACCGTTGCTGGGAAGATGACAGCAAGCTCTACTCGGTCGTGCCGCTACCGGATACGACGGCTCGCTGCATCGGCGACCCCGAAGTAATGCTCGAAAACTGCAAGCGGTTTATCAAGCAACGTACGTGTGCCGGCGGCCCGTGGAAGTCGTATGCAGAACTGGAAGCTGAGAACGCCAAGCTCCGCGAGCAAATCCGTCACGCAACCGAAGCACTCGAAGTCTGTTATGCTCCAGCCAATCCAGGCTCAGGCGCTCCGCTCAGTGTGCTGGCGACCTGGGCTGGAAATGAGATTGCCGAGCTTCGCGAGCAACTGGCCAACAGCGTGCAAGTCGTTCGGGGACCGACAACCCTGCCGGATGGTCACTGGGCCGTTTACTGTCCAGTTGAGACGCGCCTTGGCGGTCAGCTTATCATTGACAGCCTGATCGCATTTCGTCTGCCGGATCGAGAGGAGGAATAATGAGGCTTTTTGATAAGGTCGTCACGACCAACTTCAACATAGCTCGAATTCTTCGTCAGCCGGACATTTTGAAGCTCTATTTGCTTCCGGCTGGGAAGTCGATTAGGAAGCGAAACTACCGTCAACGGATACGATCTTACCCTCACATTTATAGGGGAATATTAATGAAACGCGAGAAACTTGACGCAACCTGTCCTGTGGGCTGGTACGAGTTCGACTTAGTTACTCCCGGTATAAATCTTCCCGGCAATCGGCGAATGGGTTGGTGGAACGGTAGCGATATATACGGAGACAAAGCATGTACCTGTCGGATTGGGGATCACTATTCCAACTTCATCGGCCCGCTGGTTGAAGTAACCGGCGCCACCCCGGCCGATGTGAAAGAGTTAGAGAACGTCATACATGAACTCTGCGATCTTGCTAACGTAGCGAAAGAGTCGCGACCAAGGGAATACGAAGAGCCTGCGGAAT
>ERZ761584.22-NODE-22-length-58553-cov-6.791719_pt1 | contig 58553 bp, 86 predicted proteins | sample MGYA00512168_ERZ761584 | MGnify/ENA primary metagenome ERZ761584 (study PRJEB28899, sample SAMN03785564) | bioreactor sludge metagenome | biome: EBPR Sludge; feature: EBPR Bioreactor; material: 0.22µm filtered reactor supernatant | place: Saint Lucia: Queensland...
GCGAGACGGCCGGCGCGACCCAGACCCGACGAGCGGGGACAAACTGCCGACCCGGTATTGCCCGACAAGCCTCGAGATCGGAGATGCTGGCCTGGACCACGATTGCCCGGCCTTCAATGGAGACTCTCGCCATGGGTATCCTTTCTTTCCTTGATTCTCGCGGGTTATCAGTCCGCGCGGTTGACCCGTTCAACCGACAAGGAGATTCTGCCATACCACTGCCGGGACGTCAAAAGGATTTTTTTCCTTTTTTTCAGTCGCCGGCCGCTACCCGCATCTCGACGTCCTCGAGAATCCTCTTGACTTCGTCGAGGCTTCTGGCCACGGCGACGACTCCGGACGCGGCAGCAATCTTGGCGTGCTCCACGTCTTGTATCGGCGTCGTCACTCCCTTGCCCGCCTTCAGCTCGATCGCGACAAATCGCCCGTGGAAGCAGATGACGAAGTCGGGAATCCCTCGCCGTCCCATTGCGGAACCGAGGTTCTTGACGTGCCAGCACTGCGATTTCCCCTTCAGGAAGGCCGCGACTTGATCGCGCAAGTTTGACTCTCGAGTGGCCATTGCGTATTCTCCGACCGGAGGTCCCATGAAAATAAAAACCGTCAACGTCGAGAGCTTGACCGAGGATGCGAAAAACGCAAGGACCCACGGCGAGCGGAACATCGCCACGATCAAGCTCAGCCTGTCAAAATTCGGCCAGCAAAAACCCATCGTCGTCACGAGAGACGGGGTCGTGGTCGCCGGAAACGGGACGCTCAGGGCCGCGCGTGAGCTCGGCTGGACGACAATCGCCGTCGTCGAGACCGACCTCGATCCGATGCAAGCCGCCGCCTTCGGCATCGCCGACAATAGGACGGCAGAGCTCGCGGACTGGGACATCCCCTCGCTCGTCTCCGTGCTCTCCGGCCTCGACGAAGAGATCCAACCTGCGACCGGGTTTGACCCTGTCGAGGTCGAGGCGTTCCTCTCGGGAAAGCTCGTCACGGATGAGCCCCCGCGTGAGGGAATCGAAGCAGCACCGTGCCCGCCGGAGGAGACCTTCAAGCAGGTTGACGAGCCGACAACGGACACGACCTGCCCACGTTGCGCGTATACGTGGCGGTCGAAGTCGTGAAGTACTGCCTCAAAAGCCTCGCCGAGATAAAGCGAACGACATGGAACGGGTTGAAGTTTGCAAGCACGTTCGTTGGAGCTGGCGGGTCCTGTCTCGGCTTCAAAATGGCCGGGTTTCGCTGCGTGTACGCAAACGAGTTTGTCCCCATAGCCGCGCGGACTCACGACCACAACCTCGGCGAAGACGTCCACGTGGACACCCGCGACATCGCCACGGTCGCGGCCGATGAGATCCTCTCCGCCTCCGGGCTCGAGCGGGGAGAGCTCGACGTCCTCAACGGGTCCCCCCCCGTGTCAGGCGTTCAGCTGCCTCCAGAAAGGACACCCCACCGAGTACAACCGAGAGACCGACTATGGGAACGGAGTGAAGCAGAAAAACGCGGACCTCTTCCTCGAGTACATCCGCCTCGTCCGTGGTCTCCGACCAAAAGTTTTCATCGCCGAGAATGTCGCGGGACTCGCCGGGCCAAAGGCCGCGGGAGTCCTCAAGTCGATACTGGATGGACTCCGGTCGTCAGGCTACAAGGTCGAGGCTCGGAAGATCAGGGCCCAGGATCTCGGCGTCCCCATGGTCAGAACGCGCATATTTTTTGTCGGCGTCCGCGAGGACCTGGCCTTCGACCCAGAGACCTGCTACCCGAAAAAATCATCTGCAACCGTCTCCATCAGAGACGCGCTCCCAGAGATCGCCTCGGTTGTCTGCCCCAGTAATTTTGGAGTCCGAGTCGACATCGACGTAGACAAGCCTTGCCCGTCGATCTCGACGTCAGGTGGCCCACGTGCAACCTCTGACTACTTCGTCACGAGAAGAAAGACGGCGGCGAGGACGAAATTTACAACCGCGGAGCTCAAGCGGCTCTTCTCTTTTCCAGAAGACTTTGAGATCTTGGGGACGCTCACCGAGCAAAGGAAGATGCTCGGGAATTGCGTCGCGCCGCTGGTCATGTTTGCCATAGCATCGCGCGTCAGGGACGCGCTGAAAGGGACCTCGTGAAAAACAACCTCGTCTCGTTCCAGGTCAAAGTCAGTGACGGCGGGCCACTCAATGGGACGCTCGCCTACGTCAACCCGAGCAACGTCGCTCTCGTCATGAGGGCGACGAAGCAGAACGACATCGACAAGCGCGTGATCACGCTCGAAGAGGGGAGCGTGATCTACCTCGTCGGAGGTCCGAGCATCTGGGTCCAGGACGACGTCTCCACCGTGGTCACGCGGCTTGTCCAAGCCTCGGAGTGACCGCTCAGCCGATCAGGACCTTCTTGGGGACGTGCTTGATCGTCGTCCCCAAGGGCCTCGCCTGGACGGACCCTGACGGCGCGGAGGACACGACCCCCCCGAGGACGGTCCTCCGCGCCGTAACCCTGACCTCGTAAGATTTCTCAGGGTCGAGCCCGGCGACGACAAGGGTCGTCTGCGGATGGCTCACGACTCCGGCCGTCGTCCACCCCGTGGGGAGGGGAGGCGGAGCTACGGACGCGGCCTTGACCGACCTCGAGGAAGCGCTCTTCCGCTTCGCCGGCCCGCCTCGACCCATGGGGACGCCGACGGCCACCGTCCCCTGCAGTCCACCGGGTAGGACGATGTGTCGTGCGGATCGGCTCATGTCCGGGAATTTGGTGAGGCGGTCGCCCCCGTCGAGGGGAAGGTAGAGGTCCGCGTCGAGCCCGGCCAGGAACGGCCACCCCGCCTCGTAGGCGGCGAGATGCTGGACTGCCTTGATCTGACGGCCCAGGACGATCCAGAGCCCGCCAACGCTGCCCAGGAGCTCCTCGGGAGCCGTCTCGTTCTTCGCCCCGATCAGGAGCGAGGTCGACGCGGCCCCGGAATCGTAGGGCCCGGTCTGGCCCGTGGTTCCGGTTTGCTGCTCCTGGACGCCGTTCACGAAGATCCGCATGCCCGTCGTCGCGACGCCAGCGGCCCAGTCCCCGGAGACGAAGTACTTCGCCCCCGCGGCGACCACGGTCGAGGCGCTGTCGCGCGTGATCGCCACGCCGCCACAAGTCACGGAGAATCGGAACCTGTCCGAGGTCGAGTCCTTGCGGAGGCTGATTTGGTTGACCGCCCCCCTGTGACTCCAGACGTAATTTTTCTGGGCCGTCGTGATCGTCGGGATCGACACCCAGCACCCGAAGGAAAACGCGTTGATCCCGTTGAGCCATGCCGCGTTCAGGAGGCGGAGCCAGTTGCCGGAGCCGAGAAGTACGCTCATGCCTTGTTCGCCTGAAAGAGTACGTCCATGATCCGGACCTCGCCAGAGATCGTATCGGCAACGTCGGAATCGTTGCGCTCGATGATCCCGATGAGCTTGTTTCTCGCGACGCAAAGCCCGCTCGGGATCGTCACCGAGGCCACGTTGAGGAGGTTGGCGCCCTGGCTGACCTGGGAAACGCTGGTGTCGAGCGCGGCCGTAAAGTCGGCGCTCGAGGGGTTGAGCTTCGCCGTCGCCCCGCCAGGGGCGAAGCTAAAGAGCTTGACGTAAAACTTGACCGCGTTCGTTACGTCCGAGAGCGCGGTAAACCACTCGATCAGTAGCTCCGCTCCAGGAGTCGCGCTGATCTCGGGGTCGATCCTCGCGAGGGCCAGGCAGATCCTCGCCGTCTCTCCAGCCCGGAACGTCCACCCGCTCGGCCTGTAAATGTCGTTCGACGTCGCGCTCGATAGCCACGGGGCGGAGTCTCCGACACCGAGATGCGGGTCTTCTCGGAACGAGTCGAGGATTTCATCGGACACGTCAAACCTCCCTTATTTCCACTTGGTAGCTCTGCGTCCTGCCGTCCGTGTTTGGATCCCACTGGACGAGGATGTCTCCGAGGCTCGCCCCGCTCTCGGCCCGGACATTCCGAGGCACGTCAGGAGGGGCCGTGTTGACGTTCACGCTCGCGAGGAGCTGGCTCGTGTGAAGCCTGTACTCCTTCGACGGAGCGACGCGGATGCCGATCCACTGCGTCTCCCTGATCCACTCGAAGCTGGGAGGAGTGGCGTTCGGCCGTCCCGGGCAAAACAAGGACGCGATCAGGGTCTCCGTCCTCGCCCCGCTCAAGCTTGCGAAACGGAGACGGTACCTGCCAAAATCAGGTTTGTCCCGCTCGTTGGGGACGATGTTCGGAGTGTAGTCCACGCCGCCATAAGAGAAACTGTTCGGAGCCACGGAGCTCAGGTCTTCCGGGGACCCCCCGCCGGGGATCGAAGCTTGCCAGTTGTCGGTCCCGGCGAGCATGTGGGCCGTGATCTTGCCCGTTTTCCTGAAGCCCTGCCACGACGCCCGGAACGTGTCTTGAGGGGTCCCGGCGTTCCTTCTCTCGAGCGTGATCAGCCCGTGAGTCTGCCACTGCGTGATCTTCTGGCGGCTCGGGAGGTCCGTGATGACCCTGTCCAGCCTGAGGACCCACGGCTCGATTCCGAGGTCCTCGATGACCATGAGCCGTGTCGAGCAATGGGTCACGCGTTGAGCCGCGGTTCCAAACTCGGCCGCGTACTCCTTGAGATAGGCCAGAGTGTAGTCCACGCCGACGGCGACGTAGACATCGGGCTCCGACCCGATCTCGGAGAGCTCGCCTGTCCCGATCGCGTCCGTCCCCGCGGACCTCCACGCGAGCCCGTTGCCGTCACCGCGCAGCTTGTCGACGTTGTCGACGTCGTACTTCCGCGTCCCCCCGTCGACGAATTCCTTCCACGGTTGCCCGCCCTCCGCCACCGGCCAGTCAACGAGGCTCCCGTTGAGGTCGCGCTGTTTGTGCGTGAGCCCGGCGACCGGGACCATGGGAATCCCGGACTCGGCGACGCTCTGTTGATACCACCCCCGATGGTGCTTGCCTCCGAAATTGGCGTTGTTCGTTGACGGCGTCGTGTGATAGACCCCGCTCCGTCCGAGGACGGTGTCACCGTAGGCGTAGATCCTGAGCGCCCCCGCGTTCAAGTGTGTGTGCCCTGGGTAGTAGAGTGACCGCGCGATGAAATGGATATTGACCGAGCTCGCGGGGTCGTCAGGGCGGGACGAGTAAAAGAATTCACCCGGGACCTTGAACAATTTCCACTTCGAGAGCCCTGCAGCTTTCGGGTTGAGGCTCGCGTTTGCCGTGTCCGCCGGGTCCCAGATCGGCACCTCGAGCGCGTAGTGATGATTTGTGGCCCCGTAAGGCGCGGTCCTGCTCTTGAGGTCGCGTCGGTCGCGCGTCCACCTGAGCGCCTTGCGGAGGTCGGCCCTCGAGTACTTGATCAGGATCGCCCAGACGTAGCGGATGAACGGATCGAAGAACGGGTCCGGATACGTGTGCCCCGTGTCGTCCGTCGTCTCGTAATCCCCATCCCCCTTGTCGTAAGTCCTGAGGTAGTATTCCGCGCAACCCGGGACCCAGTCTTCATCCATCATCGGATCGTAGGGGTCCCCGTCGAGAGTCGCGGACGTGCAACCCACCTTGATCGCGTGGAGAACGCGGAAGACGAACGCTCCGCGCAGAGTGTCGTACCAAGGACCGATGCCGCTCCCTCCGTCCCTCCGAAAATGCCTGTCCCCGCTGATCTTGTTCGCCGCGGTCGCGTTCGCCCCATAGTAGAACGTCAGGGCCGTTGAAATCCTCGCGTCCGCCTCGGAGACGTAATTGAAGCCTGTCCCCGACTCGTTGTGGAGCACGAGCCCGGCCAGGAACATGGCCGCGCAGTTGCCCGCGTCGTGGCCGTCGATCATCGACGTCCCCGGCGTGTAGTCAGACATTACCACGAGAGCGTCGCCGAGGATTTTTCGGTCGGCGTCGCTGAATGTCACGCTCGCCCCGCCGGCACGAAGGAACGTGTATGCGGTTGCAAGCGCGATCACCTGCTCTCGACGGTCCGGCCAGCCCTGCCAGAGCGAAGAGTTTTGAGCGAGGTACTTCGCCGCGCTCAGAAGCTTGGAATGGTAGCTCGAGACGCCGTCGATCCATCCTCCCAGGGCCAAGCTCAAAAGGCGCGTATCAAGCTGGCTCCTCGCCGCAAGTGTGGCATCCGGGTCGCTCGATGCTGTCCCGCAGTATACAAGGATCTTCGCATCCCAATCCGTCTTCCACTGCGAGGTCGAGTTTGTCGCGCTCGTGATCGCAGTCTTCTGCGTTGAGTTGGCGAAGAGTCGCGGATGGTCGGACCTGACGTTGAGGACTGGTACGGTCATTTCATGAGCGCTGCGATGAGCGCTGTGAGGCCGGCCGTGAGAACGGAGGTAACACCCACGATGATCGTCGTCGCGAGCTTCCACTTCCCGCGCTCGGCGATTGCTGAGAGGCCAGGCGACTTCGCAGCCTTTTCGAGCGCCTTTTCGGTCGCAGTCAGCCGGGCACTCAACGTGCTGATCTCGTAGCGGAGATCCGCGATCTTCGCCACGAGCCCCGGCTTGCCGTTGCCGTCACCTCGCACGAGCTCAATCAACGTGTCGACAAGCTCTCGCTCCTGTCCGAGCCGCTCAGAAATCTTTGCCTTCCACTCGACGTCTGCCTCGCGGCGGTCACGCGTCTCGCTGATAAACTTACGCAGCTCGTCGTAGACCATCTTGATATCCACGGGTCAATTCCTTCTCGTAAGGCGGGCGAGTAATCCCGCTTCCTCGGCAGTGATCGTGCCCTTGGACTTTTTTTTCTTCAGCCACCTCGTGAAGCAGAAACGGAACGCTTCGATGGACGCAGCTGTCGCCGCTGAGTTGAAGAGCGTGAGCCAGGTCATGAACGAGATCGGAGCGTCGAGCGGCAGCTCAGCTGCGGCATTGAGGTCGAGGACTCGGCGAACGATGAGGCCAGTATCGACGACGGCCCAGGATACGATGAAGGGCACCCAGACCGCGCCGGCAAAGATCGCGATGGAGATCATCCTCCACGTAGCGAATGCCTGGATGATCAGGCTCAAGATGATGATGTTTTCGATGTTCATCCGAGGATCAAAAACTGAACGTTTCCTGGCGCTGCTGCGAAGTCGAAGTCCACCTTGTCGGCCGCGAGCGTAATCGAGGACGGCATGACGAGCGCGGAGCTCCACGCAATCGCGAAGCTCGGAGCTGCCGGCCACGCCTCAGAGAAGGTGATCCTGAGGCCGTGCGTCCCGAACTGGCCGGCGTACCACCCGCCGCTACCACCTCGGACGGTCCGCCCCGTGGCGCGGTTCGCCTTGCCGTAGGCGAGCTTGGAGTAGCTCCGATAGTCGTCCACGCCGGTCACGGTCGATGCGCCCGTGGAGACCCTCCAGAGCGGGAGGTAAGGCATTGCTGGCGGGGTCGTCGGATCGGCGTCTCCCGCCGGCTCGTCGATCACCTCGAGCTGGACTCCGACGACCTCGTCGGCGATGTTTCTTTGCAGCTTGAGGTAGGCGACCTGATCCTTTGACGCCGCGTAAGTGATGCTCGAAGAGACCGTCATCTTGACGTGCTGACCGCCAAGTACGGCCTCTCCTCCGGCGAGGTTCTGCGTGAGCCCCCCGCTTGTTGCCGGAGGGGCGAAGCCGCTGATGATCCGGTTCGTCCACCCCCCCGCGGCCATGAGGAGCGCCAAGGTCGCCTCCGTCGGCGTCCGTCCAGACCCGGGAGGGGTTGCGTCGGCTCGGACGTCCTGGCGAGTGGGGCAGACGAAATCTATCGGTAGCTGATGCGTTGCCATTTATCCCCCCGCCGCGTTCGAGATTTGCCACGTGATCGTAAATTGGACGTCGCCTGTCACCCAGGTAATCGGAGTGATCGTAGCACGAGCCACGAGGACCCCGCCACCGAGAGGGACGTCGTCCGTCGTGTACCCGGCCCCGGCGAAGAGACCGACCTCTCGGATCGTGTCGTTGGTCCCTTCGGACGCCGGGAAAAAGGTCATGAATCCGGCGTAATTCGGCCCCTTCAGCCGCCGCGAGATCACCTTGCGGTAAACCTCGTTTCCGAGCTGCTCCTCGGAGCCGCTCGGCGGAGCCTCGTCCGTTCCCAGACCCATGAAATTTGGAGACGGCCCCACGTTTAGCCACTGGTTACGCGCCATCTCGAGACCACGGAGAGTGATGCGGTTGTGCGTCCGGACGTACCCGAGGACCTCCTCACCGACCATCCCCACCTCGTGATCCCAGTACCCGCTACCTCCTCGCGCGACGCGGATTGTCACGTTGGCGAAAATCTTTTCGCAAGCCCTCTGCTCACGGAGCAAGTCCATGAGCTCGGAGCGCCTGATCAGGAGCATCTGGTCGTCGATCACGATGAGCCCTCCGGGTAGTCTGCGGGTCCGACGCGCGGCCCCGTCATAATCAGCCGATTGTCCTGGCCAGGGAAGATGATAACCCCCAGGGGGTCGAGGACCTCCTCACGCTCCCACCCGACCCACGGGGAGCCCACGGAGAGGACGCTCACGTTATCGACTGCCTCGGCGGGAAGCGGGAGGTCCGGAGAGAGGTTGTCGCTCCATGTCACCGCGTCCCGTTGGGTCCTCAGGACGTTGATTTTCTCGTTCTCCCCAAACCGAAGGGGCCGACCATGGCTCGAGAGGCGGCGGTAGTAATCGGCCCACCCCCCGACAAAATTCCCCATCGTCGCCTTGACCTTGTATCGGAAGACTTTTTCCTGCTCTGAGACGAGCTCCCACTTCACGTCGGTAATGAGCGCGTCCCCGACGAGCTGATGCTCGGGGACATTCACGACCTGGATTTGACCCGGCTCGAAGCCATCGTCATAAGTCGTGTAAGAGATCTCGGGGAGAATCTTGCCATACCTCCTCAGGAGGGCAAAGGCTCGCTCCTCGGCAAGGTCCTGGTCCTGGATAGCGTCGTCCCTCTCCACGTCGTGAATCGCCCCCGAGGTCCCCGTGATCCTTCGCATGCGAAGGATCTCCTCGGAGTCCCTGGCTTCCGTCGCCGCCTCGAAGAGCCCGTAATAAGTGATCCTGACCTTGTCCGTCCCGCCGAGTACGGTCTCGTCCGAGCCCTGGTTAATGAGGTTTTCGCCTACCCTGTAATACCATTTCTTCTCGACGTCGCGCTCCTGGACGCCGATGTCTGGCCCGGCGATCTCGGCGTAGGCTCCGCCGCCTCTGCTAACCTCGATTTTCGGCTTTGCCGCGAGCGGGAGAGCTGTCTCAAAAGTCCTGTTCTCTCCGTTCCCGACGTCGATCTCGACCTCTTGGGTCTGCGTCTTGATTCTGCCTGACTCGAGCGTCTGGACGTTGCGGTAACTGCCCAGCTCTGAGCTCACGTCGAGCGCCGCGTATCCTTTCCAGACCGACGGGTCGAGGGGTTGCGGCGCGGACCTATCCGCCCTCGACTTGACCCAGAGGACGAGACGATGGTCGATAGTCCACCAATAGTCTGCAAGCTCGCAAAGCTTGTCCAGGGCCTCGTGAACTGTGGCCCTGCTAAATCTGATCTCCTCGAGCTCGGGGCCGTCGTCGACGCTGCCTCCGTCGATCTCGACGCCGTCGTCGACGAGTCTCTCCCCGGCGTCTCCGCTCTGTACGTTCAGGATCTCGGAGACAATGGCCCCGAGCTTCATCCCGGACTGGAAGACTGCCGACACGACGTGGCGGTCGGCGAGGGCGTTGTTCCCGACGCACGAGATGTTGGTCTCGAGCGTGCCACTGTGACCCATCTCCCTCGAGCTCACGGTCTCGACGAAGCCAGACCACTTGAGCTTGCCATCCCAGAGCACTCGGACACGAGAACCAATTTGGATCTGAGACCCTGCAGTCTGATCGTAAATGACGATGTCCAGGCTCCCACGCTCGCCGAGCTCGTCCGATCCGGAGAGCGCGAACTGGTCGAAGGTGAGGATGGACTCTCCGGCGATGACAAGCTGGATTCCCTGGAATGCGGGCGGCTGGAGCCCAAAGAGGTACCCGAAGCCCGTGGTCCCGTATCCGCCGAGTCGGCCAATCATGTCAGGTTACCGAGCGTGTACGTGCTCGTCCCCGAGTCGGAGAGGCCGGTCGCGCTCGAGAGGGCCTCGTTGCGGGAATGAACGACCTTGTTTGAGGTCGCGCCTGTGATGATTGAAAGACAGGTGTTGCCGCTGCCGCTGGCCTGGTTCCGGCTCGTGTCGATGACGTTGCGATTCCCGGAGACCCGCATGCCGATCTCGCAAGCGAACGACCGGCATTGACTGAGGAAATTGTCGTCCCCGAGGAGGTCGATTCCGCGGTCGAACGTGTCGACCGTGACCTCGGAGAGGGAGCAATCGTCGGCGTCGCACCGGACCCCACGCGAGACCGTGGCCCCGAGTGACCCCACCATGTAGCAGTTGGAAACGCTCGACCTGTGAGCGCCAGCGCCGAAGGTCCCGTCCGTGTCGCGGAGCCAGATCCCATTATTGTCGCCGGCAATCCCCTTGAACGTGCACGCGTCGACGACGACGCGCCCGAAGACGGAGATGCCCGACTTGTCCGTGGCGCCGCCGTAGCCCGGCGTGTCAAAGAAGCTCTCGGAGACGATCACGCCCTCGTTGTCGTTGTTCCTGTTTGAGAGCTGGACCATGTCCCCGCGCACGTTGATGAACGCGCACCCTCGGATGAGGACCTGCTTGGCTGATCCGGAGTCGTTGCCCAGAGCGACACCGTTCGCCCGGACGTTCTTGATCTCGACGCCGTCGAGCTTCAAGTACGTGATCCCGTTCAAATGGATCGCGTCGAGGGCCGTCGAGTTGTTGGTCTCGTTGCAGTCGATTGTCAGGTCCTCGAGCGTAACCCTGGAGAGGCTCGTCCCCGTGAAGATGTGGACTGCTCCCGCCGAGTTTTTGAGCTTGATGATCGTCCGCCCGACGCCCGCGCCACGGATACGCAGATCGCTCTTTAGAGCGATCGAACCGTTTACAAGCCAAGTCCCGGGCGGCAGGACGATGTCACTCCCCGCCGCGATTGCGGCCACGAGGGCGGCGTTGTCGTTGGCCACGCCGTCACCCACCCCGCCGTGCTCCGTGATGTAAGCAGTCAGACCCGTGTCCACGGCGGCCTGCCTGACGGCCTCCCACATCCCCGCGGAGATGATCGGGACGATCCGATAAACGCCTCCTGTCGTCGACTTCGTCGACGCGGCGAGCCCTCCGAGGGCCGTCTCCATGCCGCGGGAGACCGTCAACGTGTGTTGACCCGAGACGTTCTTTGCCGTGATCTCGACGAGCTCGCGGTTGGGGTCGCTGAGCGCGTCCGGGTAGAGGTCGGCTCGGAACCAAACCGCGATCCCGGGGACCGCGATATTGCTCGCGTCGTCGACGCTGATGGTCGTGTCGTCGGCATCGTAAGTGCCGATCACCGTGCAACCCTGGAAATTCCTGACTGGATGGATCATGCCGTTTTCGCGCCTCCGATTCTGATCTCTCGAGGCGCGCCCTTGACGACGACTCGCGAGAGTTGCCTACCGTCGACCTCCCAGATGATCGTCTGCGTCCTCGCCTCGCCTCGGAGAGCTTCCTGGAATTGGCTGTAAGGAGCAATGACCTCCTTGGGATTTCTCGTGCGGCTCTCGCCCGCGATCACGGCCGCGGGGCCCGTGACGAGCGCTCCATGCTCGGCAAAGCTGAAAGCTCCTCCGGTCGCGGCGCCCGTGGCCGCTCCAGACGAAGCCGCTCCTGAGACGGCGAGAGCGGCGGCGGCTCCGAAAGCTGGAGCCAACGCGATTCCGACGAGCCCGAGCTCCTCGACCGAGGCGGCAGCGGCGGCGGCGGACGCAATTCCGGCGTACGTCCCGACCTTCGAAGCACCAAGGGTCGACGCAAAAAGTTGCTGGGCGATCAGGTAGATGACTTCCTGGACTGCGAGCTGGACGAAGAAGCTGATCACTTGAGCGCCGACGCTCTTCAATAGCCCCCCGACGAGCTCGGACAGGTCCTCTCCATAGATCACCGCCCTCGCGACGACGTCCCCGATCCCCTGGGCGATCGACTGGAAGATCCCAACGATTCCCTGGGCAAGCTCTTTCGCGGTCGTGTGCAAGTCCTCGAAGGCGACCGCGAGCTCCTGCGTGAACGTCAGGGCCGACGTGTCCTGTTCTCCCTGCTTCTTTTGCTCCGGTTGCGTGAGCTGACCGATCAGGTCCGAAGTCTCGGAGACGCCTTTGAGGTACTCGTAATCCCTCGTTAGGTCCTGGACGGCGTCGCTCGTCAGGTCAAACCCGGCGACGACGAGATCCTCGAGCGCCTTTTTCGTGGCCGCGATCCTGGCGTTAAGGGTCTCCTTTGTCTTCCCGAAAAGCTGCTCTTGTGCGTCGACCCGTCGAATAGACGCGATGTAATCCTCGTTCGCCTTCGTGAGCGCGTCGGTCCGAGACTTCTCGATCTTGGATTGCGCCTCTTTGAGCGCGAGCTCCTGGCGGAAATTCGCATTCGCCTTTGCCGCGGCCGTGTTGACGAGACCGAAGCTCCTCGCCGCGTCCTCGAGCGACTTCGAGACGGACTCCCCCAGGAAGGGAAGCTTTGAGAGGTAGGATGCTACGGTCGCAAAGAGCCCGGAGACCTTCTCGAAGACGTACCCGATCGCCGTGACTGCCGTCTCCTTGAATTTCTCCCAGGACGTCGTCAGAGCGTAGACGGCGACGACGAGAGCGGCCACTCCGGCGGAGACGAGCGCGATCTTGCTCGTAGCCAGGGCACCCATGACCGCCGAGAGCTCTCCCACGGCGAGACTGACGGCCGAGATCCGAGAGAGCATCTGCCCGAGCTCGCCGCCAAAAATGGCGCTCGTGTAAATCGCCGACTTGGCGATCGCCTCGAGCCCCTTCTTGATTTTCCCCCCCGCCTGTTCAGCGTTGAGCCCGGTTTTCTTTGCCGTCTCCCCGACCTTCTCGATGCTGTCGGATGCTTCCTTCGACCCCGCCTTGAGGTCGTCGACGTCCGCCTCGAAGACGGCCTTGAGCCCGAAGGATGAAGAGCTACCCATCTTTTTTCGGCTCCTTACTCTCGCGCCGTTTTTTCATCTCGGCGAAGAGCCGCTTGCGTTTCTCGATCTCGAGCTCCATGTCTGCCTCGGACATGGCGCCAGAAGATGCTCGCGCCGCGTCCACGCCAGACCCGGAGGACACATTGAGAAGCCCCTCCGCTCTCTCGACCCAGTAGCCGAGACTGGCCTGTCCGCTGCTTTTCTTGACGTGGGGAGAGGCGGAAGCCCAAGCCTGGAATCCGATGACCCTGGCTTGAGCTTTCCTCTCCGCGATCGTCGCGACGACACATAGCAGGACCTCGTAGAGTGTCAGGGACCAAGCGCTCTCTGTCGTCTCCCCGCTTCGTCGGGCGCAGACGAAGAGGTCCTCGATGGTCAGGCTGGCGACGCCGTCGGTTTTCCTTGGTTGTTGAGGACCTTCTCCAGGAGCTCCCGCACCTGAGTCTGGACCATCTTCTCCATGAGCTCCTCTTTCTTTTTTTTTAGCTCCTCAGGTATCGACCTGGCGAGCTCGAGCCCGAGCGCTGTCTGAGCCGCGATCACGCTCGCGTAATCCATGTGCTCGAGGATGTGCTCCGGAGAGAGCCGCTCCCCCCAGAGGACGCAAGAGTAAAAGAGCGCGAGCTCTTCCGGAGGATGGTCGCCGACGTTCTTGTCGAGCCACGCCAGGACCTTGACGGGAGTCCCGAAGCGCGTGAGGTACTCTTCCTGGAACCTTCGGCCCGACGCGAGCGTGAGCTTGCACTCGTACTCACGCTCGCCGACCTTGATCTTGAAGTTGTCCATGCGATCCTTTCTTAGCGGCCGATCTTATCTCACTGGTCCTCGGCGACGGCGGCGATCGAGAGCCCAGTGATCGTCCCCGAGTAGGACAGGGACACGGTACCATTCCCGTCATTGAAGCGAGCGCGAGGGAGGAATGGTAGCCACTTCTTTTGGTTCGCCGTCAGGGCGATGCTCAAGTCGTGGTCGCTTCCCTGGTCGCAGTTGACGCGCGACTGGACGGTGACGGTGACCGAGCCCGCGCCGGCGTTCGAATTGTCGAGGAGGATGCGCGTCTTCCCGTTGTTCGCGACCGTGTCGCCCCCCGCGCTTGCCGCGGCTCCCGTGAGCGCGGCCGTGGCGAAGGGGACGAGGGTCGGCTTGTCGACGGTGATTGCTGCCATGTCTGATGGTCCTTTCTTTTTCTGGTTTCAGGTTCAGGCCGTGGCGGGCGGAGTCTCCGTGATGAGCTCGCCGTATCCCGCGAAAGAAATGTTGACAGGAATGGCATCGTCGGCTGGCGCTCCGACCTTGTAGCTCGTGACGTTGGCGCGGCCCCTCCAAGCCTTCGTCGGGGCCTTCTTCATCCGCCACCGGATGGACGCCAGGACGCGATTCCTCGCGCAACCCTCAAGGTATGCGATCCCGTCGTCGGAGAGCTCAAGGCGGCACTCAAGCGACATCGACCACGAGCTTACCGTTGGAATGCTGATCGTCCATCCGTTGTGGTTCTTCGTGGTGACGTTCGCTGGCGAAGTGTCGATGCTCAGGTCCCCGCCGACCTGGAAGCCAACCTCGTGCCAGTCGGGAACGGCCTCCGTGCCGATGTTGTATTCGAGGATGAGGTTCTGTCCGGAAAACAAGTCTCCCATGGGTAGCTCCTTAAAGTTTCTGGTTGACCACGCGGAGGTCACGAGCTCTCACGAGGAGAGTCATGGCGGCTTCCTGGTAGTGCGCTGAGCCGTCGAAGATGGCCGGGTTTGAATCGAGCCGGTCGAGGCGGAAGGAAGAGAACGAGAACTCGTCAGGTGACCCGTCGATCTGCGGACCGTCGATGAGTCTCCGCCTGATCGCCTCCGCGAATTCAAGGCAGCCCTTGCGGCTCTCCTCTCGAGTCCACACGGAGACCGTGAAGGACACGAGCGCGTCGGACCGAGTTTTCATCTCGGCTTCCTCCGACACGACTTGGCCGATCACGGCGATCGGCCAGAATTCGACTTGAGACATGCGGCGAGCCGCGTCCTCCTCGTCGTCGAACTGGGGGGGGTCGGAGTAGAGCTTGACTTGCGGGACGGACTCGCGGAGCGCGACCCCGAGCGCGGAGAAGAGCGGGAGGATGGGCGATCTCATTTTTTGGCCCCCACCTCGGCCATACCTTTGCGAAAGATCTTGTCGAGGGTCCCTTGCATCTTCGTCGCCGCCTTCCTCGCGGCCGGTCCGAGGAAAGGTCGAGCCCTGGTCCCCCCGTTGAGGAAGATCGCCCTCGCCACGGCGTACCCGCCGCCCTCGATCTTGTGGCGCTCGGCCCACCGCTGGAGCTTGCTCGGAGGAGGGAAGTAGGCTGGCCCGTGGACGTATCCACGCGGGAGCTCCTGGCGGTTCGTCCGCGCCCCGAGAGGACCCGTCCCGTACTCCACGAAAATCCCGTAGATGGCGCCGACGTCGACGGCACCCGTGATGATGTTCCCCCCGACGTCGCGGATCGGCTCGATCTGGATTCTCGCCCCGAGGTATCCCGTGTCCGCGGCAACGGCTTGCGACGCCTCCGCGTGGGTCGAGAATACGGCCGTCTGGACGGCAAAGATCACGTCGCGGACGAGCTTGTTAGGAAGCTCCTCGAGATCCTCGACGGCCTTCTTGAACCCGACGGGTCGGACAGTTATCGACTTGAGCTTCAATTCGCCTCCGGTCCGACGTGCTCCTTCAGGCGAGCCGTCACCGTATACCCGACGCGGTTCATGGTCTGGATTGCCCAGACCGTGCCCGTCAGGTCTTGGAGTAGCATCGTCTGGACGACCCCGACGTCGTCCTTGAAGACGACGTCCGCCTCTCGAGCGGCCCTGACGCGACCGGCGATCACGTCCTGACTGATCGGGGCGTCCACCACCCGGGCGAGGACGTACCCGACCCGCTTCAGTCGGACGTCCTTCCCGAGGGCCTCGTTGTCCCTCCGCACCTTCCTGAGGACCTCGAGCCGTGTATTGATCATGGATCAGTAGACCCTCGCCCTCGGTCGCCTGAGGCTCGTGATCAGCCTCTCCACGCGCTCGGGAAAGGGAGCCGTCTCCGTCGTCCTCGAGATCCCCCCCTCGGAAGAGCTCGTCAAGGGACCGCGTCGATCTTGCTGGTAAATGAAGGCGGCGAGCGCCTCGATCGCCTCCGCGACGTGAGCGGGAGGAGAGTAGGCCGAGACCGAATACGTGACCCGGACGGAGTCGATCATCTTCCCGATCCGGCTGATCGATGCGACCTCGACCGATCCGCTCGGGAGGACGACGAGAGCCCCCGACGTCGGGTCGACGAGATCATAGGGGACGGTCACGTAAGACCCGCCGAGGCTCGCCTTCGCCTCGACGGACGCGATCGCTGATACGGGAATGTGCTTGAGCTGGATGTCCCTGCCCGGCCGTACGGCTCGGAAATACTCGACGATCCCCGTCGCCGCCGTGAAACGAAATCCCGTCTCCTCCGTGAAGTGAGACTTCGCCGCTTCGAGCGCTGCCTCGACGGCGGAGTTTACTTCCTGGACTGCGTCCGGGATCTCGAGCTTGGACTTCACGGCGGCGAGCGTGAGCATCAGTAGCTCCAGTAAGTGACGAGAAGCTGAGAATTCGCTGGAGAGTTGGTCGCGACGGAACATTGGACCGTGTTCGCGGCCGTGATCGTCAGGGTCCTCTTGGCGATGATCGCCGCGGTCCCCGTGTCGTTCGGAGGCGCGATCTGGACGGCGGAGACGATCTCGTCTCCGAGCTTGATCCCCGTCAAGGTCATGTCCGTGTCCGCGGCGGCTCCAGAGCAAAAAGCTTGCTGGAGCGAGGGGCCACGCCCACCCGCGCGGCTGTTGAGTTTCCTGGAAGCGTTCGGCATGTTGATCTCCTGAAAGAAAAGCGGCGACTCGGAGCCGTGACCCCGAGCCGCCTGATCGGCCGCTAAGCTGATCGTTTGTGGAAGTCCTCGGCGTTACGTCAGGACGCGCCGGATCACGAGATGCTGTCGATGGTCTTCGTGAACGTGATCGCCTCTTTGACGTGGCGGCCCGTCGCGAAGCGCCCGCTCACGAGGATCGAGAAAACCGAGGACAGGACATCCTCGTACTTGATCACTCGCATCTTCCTCTGCCAGACCGCGATGAGGTTTTTCGGGTCGGTGCAAAAGGCGTACTTGGAATAGTCGATGTTGCCGATCCCCGCCTCAGCGGCCACGCCGAGGAGGGGGACCTCGACGATGGGAATGTTGCGGTACTTCGGCCGCTCGACTCCGGCAATCATGACCTGATCGCCGAGGTTCGTTCCGCGCGAGATCAGGGCGCGCGTGTAGGCGTTGACCACCTTTGGCGCGCAGTAGATGCGGAGGCTCGAGAGCGACCGGCGAAACCGATTCGGCATCTTGTCGATCAAGTTGTCGAAGACGGTCTCGGGGTCGGTGACACCCGTCGCCGTGTAGACCTGCCCGGCTGGAGTCTCGGCATCCATCTTCTGGAGCCAGCCGTCGTACTGGGCGAAAAGCTCGTCCGTGTGAGCGGTCGCCGTCGACTTGCTCTTGAGCCCGACCTCCTCGAAGTCGCGGCCAGCCGCTTCGGCCACAAGCGCCATGACGTTGTCCAGGTGACCGAACTGCTCGATGTTATCCTCGAGCGCTTCCTCCGTGATCGGCACCTCGCCCTTGAAGAGCTGGGTCGTGATCTGGTTCTTGCCGGTCGTCGGCTTGACACGCGCGCCCGTGGGAACGCGGTCGCCTTCGGGGGCGTTCGTGGCGCCCGCCTTCATGACGCGGGTCCCGTGGAACGTGATCGAGTTTTCTTCCCAGACCGGCCCCTTCGGGAACTGGGTATCGCATTCGCTCAGGATCGCCTGAGCATCGGTTGCGATCTTGAGGAAGACTCGGACCTGATCCGGAGTGAGGAGACCTCCGTCGGTCCCCCCCGAGAGGTTCGTCGTGTCGTAAATTGCCTTCCGCAGAGCGCGGCGCATCTGAGCCGTGAGCATGAGGTATCTCCGTTGTCCTCATGGCTCAGGCTCTCGGGGAGCTCGGGCCCTATCGAGGGAGTTTTGTTTTTTTCTTCGACGCTGAGCGCGCGCTCAGCTCACCCGCATCGGGGAGACGGTCGCAAGGCTCGTGAAAACGCCCTCGCCGATCTTGGGGGCGCCCTTCTTCACGCCGACGACCTGCTTGCTTCCGATGGGTCGGTTCCGATTCTTTGCCAGGGGAGAAGCGCTCGCCGACTTCGGGACGAGGCTCTCTTCGAGTTGCTGGGCGAGCTGCTCCGCCGTGAGCTCCGCGTCGTCCTCCTCCATGTCATCGGCCGGAGGAGCGTTGTCGGCCCCCTTCATGGCCATGCCAGCAATTGCCGACTCGATCGCGGCAAGCCGAGTCTCGATGTCCGACTTCTGGACCGGAGCGGGCGCGGGGACCGCGCCGCCACACTTGGCGAGGAAGCTCTTTGCAACAGCCTCACCAAAGGCGACGGGGTCGAGAGCGACGGGCGCGGGCGCGGGCGCCGGAGCCGGAGCGGACGGAGCTGCCGGAGCCGGAGCGGCGGGCGCCGCCGGAGCGGACTCTTCCTTCTTGACCTCGAACTTGACATCGAGGTCGGCCGACTTCGCCATCGCGGTAGCAAGTCGCTGGATGTCGGGCGGGAGCGCGACTCCTGCCAGCCCCTTCAGAAGCGACCGAGTCGCAACCTCTCCACGCTCGAAAGCCGCGGCGACCTCGTCGCCGGTCATCGACTTCAACATGAGAAACCTCCTTTTCGTCGCGGGGTCGTCGACCCCGTCGACCCGATCGACATCGAGGTCTTCGAGGGGGTTTCCTTCTCCGCTGTTTTTACTTTTTGGAATCATCTGGGACTCTCCCCTTGTCGAGAGCTGCAACGTAGTGAGGGACTTTGCCGCACCGAAACCAGCTTGTCAGGCCGCATCTGCGGCAAGGAATTCCGACGAGCGGGAGCTTGCTGATGTCCTCTTCGTTCGCATCCAAGCTATCGTGAAGCAATAGCAAGCGTCCACACTTTTTATTTCCAAGCCTCACTTGGCATCTGACGGGAACGGGCTCGACGGCCCTCTCTCTGCTCACTGGCCGGGCTCCTTGGCGGCTGTCCCCTGTAGCGAATACCCTCGGATCGACCCCGACTTGATCGCGGCCCACGACTCCGGCGTCCAGACGACTCCGAGGAGCCAATCGCCGGACTTGACCTTCTGACCGTCGACCTCCCAGTCGGGCCCCCTGTAAATGTAGTTCTCGACGACCTGCCCCGCCCCCTGCGTCCCGTCCGCGTGCATGAGCCCGACCTTTGCCACGCGGGCGAAGCGCCAAGCCGCCTTCTCGAGCTCGGTCGCGTTCGCATAGTCCCCGTGCGCGTCCAGCTCGTCCGCCGCGTAGACCACCCCGAGGGTATACCTCCGCTCCTCGGCCTTGGCTACGAAGCGGGCGGGCCGGTAAGACGACTGGACTTTCTCGACGTCGACCATCCTGTAGCCCTTGGCGAGGTCCTCCATGGAGTACGGGATAATGGCCCTCGTGGCCCCCCCGACGTGGAGTGTCTTGACCACGTCAAGGAACTGATCGGCCTGGACGGGCCCCTCGCTCCCCCTCTTCGAGACGTACCACTCCCCCCCGGGACCCTCGAAGATCCCGAAGCGCCCGGAGTAGGGCCCCCCCGCGCTCCTCAAGATCAGGTGAGCCCCCTTGTCCGTTGCGAGCCCGAGGGAGTACGTCCCCTCGTCGACACGGTCCCTGGTGGGAGGGACGAAGCTCTTCTCGAGGATGCGCTTGTCCATGGCGCCCCTGTAGTGAATCCAGCGGTTCCCCCCGTCCTGGCTGTCACCGTTCCAGATGCGGAATCCGATCGCGCCACCGGCTCGCGGAGTCTCGAGGAAAAGATGATGCCACGGCCGGTCGAAGGACTTGTCGACCGTGAATCGGAGCGTCCTTGTCGAGAGCGGGACGTCGTCGAGCCAGCTCCCGCTTTTGACCTTCTTGGCCGCCTCGGCATAAATCGCGGAGTCCCGCTCGTCGTCGGCTTCGAGAGCTCGCGCGAGCGCTTGCCTGACCTCCGTCGGCAAGAGCCTTACCTTGATGTTGACCTCGTCCGCAGTCCTGAAAAGAAAGTCTTCGCCAAACATCGCTCACCTCACGGGCCTGTAAATTGGTCGGCAGCGGCATTGAATCGTGACCTCTCCGGGAGCTCCTGACGAGGAGTCCCCTGGATAGTTCAGCTCCCAGGTCCGACCGCTCGAGTCCTTCACCTTGAATTTTTGATCGTAGGGTATCCACCCCTGAGTCGCCGCCTCGGCGTGCTCCGGCCGCTCTCGTCCGTCGAGGTTCGCAACCCACGACTTCTCAAGCTTGAAGCCGGTCGTCGAGACCATGGCCTTTGCGGCGGCGTGATTCCCGAGGTTGGCCGCGCTGATCGTCTCCGTCCGCGCGATCACCTCGGAGCGGTTGGGAATGATCTGGTCGAGGTAGAGCGCATCCACGCGGGACGCCATCTCGTCGATCCCGACGCCATCCGTCACCGCCGACGCGAGGACGTCCCGGACGGACTGCCGCGTCGTCTCTGAAATCTGGCCAGTGATCTTTTCCCCCGCCTCGTTCTTGAGCCAGTCCTGGACGACCTTCCTCCACGTCCCCACGGTCCGACCCGCCGCCTCCCTGCCACCGAGGAGGCGGATTACCGACTCCGCGAGGACGAGGTCGCTCGCCTTGGAAACGGACTTCTTGAGGCCAGACGGCTTGACCCTGGCGATCCGCTCCAGTGTCAGGCGGGCAAACTTGTCCCCCGTCTTCGTGTAGAGCGCGGCCAGCCACTGCGCGAGCTGAAGCCTCGTCTCCGAGATCGCCCGGTCGACCGCGACCCTTGCCGAGCGGGCGTCCTTGCTCCCACGGACCGCGGCGGCGACCCTGTCCCGCTCCGCCTCGAAGACTTGGCGGAGCCCCGCCGTCGTCCCCGGTACCTCGGCGTCCGACTCCGAGTCGAGGCTCTTCCGGAACGACTCCTCGTCCCGGTCGTCCGGCTCGTAATCGGTCGACGCCACGATCCCGTCAGGACCTGGGCCAGAGTCGCCAGGTTGCCCCAGGAGAGGACCCGGCTCCGGCTCCTGGGCGACTCCACCCCCGGCCGGGAGACCCCCGCCAAAAGCATTCTGGCCCAGGGGAACCCCGTTGAAGTAGTGCTCGTCGAGGCGCGGGTCGTTCTTGGGCAGGAGACCGCAGAGCTCCCGCGCCTCGTTCGGCGTGATCGCCCCGCCCTTGGAGAGGACGTCGGCCTTCGTGAGGTCATGCTCCATCTGCTCCCAGTTGAGATCCACGAAAGAGAACTGGTAGCCGATCCCCTGCAAGTCGATCCCCTGAGGAGAGAAGAGCGTCCGCTCGAGCTCGCGCTCAAAGATCTCTTGCCACGGCTCGATGACGGAATACCGATAGGTCTTGAGCATCTCCGCCGCCGTCGACCCGCCGAGGGACCCGACCTCGGCCAGGCCGATCCTGTAGGGCGGGACAGAATGAACCATGAGGACGGCTTCTCGGAGCTCCTTGCCGCGCTCGTTGAAGTCCCCGTCCGCGTCTCCAGAGAGCGCCCCGATCTGATGGACGTCGACCTCGGACTCGGCCCCGCCGTCCGTGACCACGACGGCCCGCGCCTCCTCCTTCGAGGCCATCGCGATCGACTCCCCGATCCGGTCCGAGATGTCCTTCGCCTCCTTGGACGTCTTCGACTTCACGTGGATCAGGGTCGAGAGGACCCCGCCACTCTCAAAGAAAGACGAGTTGAACTTTCGGATGCTTGAGATCTCCGCGAGCTCCGGAACGGCCGCAATCCAACCCGGCGTCGGGTAATACCTGTCCGATCCGGAGTACCTCCGGAAGACGATGACCTCGTTCGCCTTTTCAGACTCGTCGGAGCCCTTCGGAATCGGGGCGCCGGTCCGCCAGCTCACGAGGTCCTGCGAGCCGTAGGGGACGAAAAAGGAGTATGTCCCGTCGAGCGCCATCTGGACGTAGATGATCCGCTTCGTCCGAGCCGACGGGTTGTTGTAGTCCTCCGGATGCATACAAACCCGGAGCTCGTGACCTGGGAGAGGGTAGACCTTTGCGATCCTGCCCGCCCCGTCGCGGGCGACCTCCCAAGCCCCCCATCCATAGGACTCGGCATCGAGCATGGCCGACTCGACGCAAGCGGTAAAGCTCTCCTTCTCGAAGATCTTGTCGAGGATGCGCTTCACCGAGACCTTGACCCGTGAAGCCGCCGCGGCTCGCCTCTCGTCGTTCTCGTCCAGCGGCTTGACCTCCCACCCGTGCCCGACGGTGTCGACCTTCTTTGCTTCGAGGCAAGCGAAGTGAACGGAGGACGACTCACGGAGCGCCTTCAGTTGCATGAAGTCGAGGGGCGGCTCGCGGTAAATCCCAGACACGAGCCCGGAGAGGAGGCCCTCGACCTGCTTTGAGCCGGTGTCGTCCTTCTTTCCAAAAGCCTTGATTAAAATCGTCCTCTCCATCTCAATCCTCCTGCCATGGCTTTTTTTTGCCGCGAGCCGCCCGCTCCTGAGCCTGTTTCCCCAGGATCACGAGGTTGACTCCCCCCTGTTCCGTCGGACCCGCGAGGAGCTTTTCCACGGCGATGGCGAGCGTGTCGCACTGGTCGTCGTGCTCGCACCCGATATCAAAAGCCTTGAGCTCCGCCTCCCAGTCGGGGAGCCAGTCCGCGGCGCGCCTCCAAAAAATCTTCCCCTCCGCGATCCGAGCCTTCGGCGCTTGCGCCCGGGCGATCTTGTCCTTGACCACGGGCCAGCCCTCCACGCTCAGATTCGCCCTGAGCGCGAATTGGATCAGACTCGCCTGATACTGGACTTTCTCGATGGCCGTGACCACGGGCGGGCGCGCGGCGTGGACCTCTTTGAGGAGGGCAAGCTGTTCCGGGGCCTCGAGCCGCTGCCGTGTGACCCGGTCGAGGAGGAGGTCTTGATCGGGAGTGACGATCCACTCCGAGAGGACCGTGTAATCCCTGTCCTGCTCCTTGGAGATCGCGAGATCCATCGTCCCCAGACGCCAACAATCCGACTCCTTGAAGACGACCGGCTCCCCGTCGACCTGGCGGTAGAGGAGGACCTCCCCATGCTCTCCGCGCTCCCAGTATCGGAAAGAGTCCGACTTGTAGAGCTTGCCCGTGGGAACGACCGGCCGTTGTTGGTAGAGCGCAGAAAACCAATTCCCGCCCCGGCTGTCGAGGACTCGCTTCGCCTCGAGGATAGCGTCGCGGTCGAATCGCTCGGGCCAGAGCGCTTCTCCCGGCTCTCTCCCGAGCGGGTCGTTCTCCTCTGCGAGCGCGGCGAGGTTGACACGGCGAAACTTGCCCGGGAGATCTTGCATCGTCCGACCCGCGACGTCGTCGACGTGCCACCGCGTGAGGACCTGGACGAGGGCACCCGTCGGCTCAAGTCGCGTGTAGCAGGACGTCCGGAACCAGTCCCAGGCCGCGTCACGGCGATGCTGCGTCCTGACCGCCTCGTCGTTCTTGATGAGGTCATCGCAGATGACGAGATGCGGACGGTGACCCATGACGCCGCCCTTCATTCCTCGGCTCACGACGTAGCCAGAGCCACCGGAGATGCTCCACTGCTTGTCGGAGTCCTTGCCAAGAGTGACCCCGAAAATCTTCCCCAGGTTGACGACGACCTTCTTCGCCTCGCCGCTCAGATATGCAGCATAATCCCCCTCGTGAGCCGCGATCAGGACTCTTTTATGGGGGTTCCTCATGATGTACCAAGCTGGGAAAACCTTTGACGTCAGGAAGCTTTTGCCGTGGCCAGGCGGCATCTCCACCATCAGGAATTTAGTCTGGCCAGTTGCCAGACCCATGAGCTCCCTCGCCAGGAGCCGGAGATGCTTCGGAGCTGTCGCTTGCTCCCCCATCAGGATCTCCCCCGCCAACATCGACAACCCGAGCGGGCTCAACCGCGCCAGGGCCTCCGGGCTGAGGACCCTCTCCACCTGGCGCGGAGATGGCTGGGAGGCTCCCGTAGAGGGCCTCGATGAATTGGTCTCTAAATGCGGGGTCATTCTCGAGTCGCTTCTGAAGCCTCGACTCCTCGGCTCCCCAGTCCTTCGAGATGTCGAGCTGGATTTTCTGGACCGTGTCCGTCCCGAGGAGCTTCGATCTTCGCTCCGCGATCTTGAGACCCAGATAACTCAGGGAGCAAAACTTCTCAAGCGCCGCGTGGTCGACGCTGTTCCGGTCATAGATGATTCTGCCCGTGTCGTCGCGGACCGGAGTATGGTCGGCGTTGCGCTTCGGCTGGGCCTTGGCAAACTCGTAAGCCTGGCCGATGAGGACCGAGGTCTTGAACCACATCTCCTCCAAGCGCTCCGCCTGTATCGTCCGCTCCTCGATGGTCTCGGCGGAGTACCTCGTAGCAGACCGGAATCCACGCGTCAGGAGCGCCTTGACCGTGCTCTCCTTGATCCCCATCTGCTCGGCGATCTGACGGACGGAGAGCCCGGCCGACCGCAACGACACGGCCTTCGAGATCTTCTCTCGAGACGACTTCGTCGGCCGTGTGGAGTAGGAGTCTCCCATTATGGAGCCGGGACGATCTGGTATTCCTTGACCTCCGTCGGGTACCTGACCCCGCCAGAGTAGAAATACGCTCCGAGCTTGAGCGGGCCCGCGACGAGGAAACCGTCTGGGCAGTTGTAAAAGACTCTGGACGGGACCCCCGGGTCGACGGCGGCAGTGACCACGGTCCGCGTCGTCCCGAACGTAAAGACGACCTCCGGAGCCGGAAACGCGTCCGCGAGCGTCGGCTCGAGGATTCCCGCGACCTCGTCGAAGAGGTCGATCTCCACGCGGAGCGGGGACCCGGCAATGAAGAGCTCGTCGTCCTTGTAGAGCGGCATCTCAGTCCTCCGTCCTGTGGATCACGTGCTCGGTCTTGCATCTGGGGCAACGGAAAACGAGGAGTCGGCCAGTATCCGAGAGCCTGTCCATCTCGTCGTTCAACCGCGCCCCGCAACCCTGGAACTTGAGCCGACGCCGAGCCTCGGAAACCTCCTCCGGGTCGAGGTACCTCCCCCGCTCCCGCTCGCTTTCGACATGCATCGAGTGAATGCGGGAGAGGATCTCGTCGGCCGACCTTCGTCGGCCCCGGCAAAGGTAGTCGGCTCGTAGTCGCATCAATCCACCGTCTGGCCGGCAAGCCGCGTCTGGTACGTCCCGCGGACCTGGGCGGCGGCCGCTCCGAGACGGCAGCGCGTCCAAAGCCCCTTGGAAGCCCCCGCGGCGAGAGACCCGATCAGGATGTCCGTCGCCTCGTCAACGAAGGTGAGACCGCCCGAGGGGGCCGTCAAGCGGTTGGCCACGCTCTGATCCGAGGACGCCTCCACGGCCACCTGGACGTCATGGGTCGCGTCCTCGATGCTGTCGGCCGTGAGCGCGAGCCGCGACGTCGTCAGGCTGAGGGTCCCGTGCTCGTTCTTCCAGTACTCTTTCTCGTAGAGAAAGATCTCCGTGTTTTCGTCCGAGGCCGCGTCGTAGAACTGGACGCGGTTGTTCCTCTTGCCCGCGTCGAGGACGACGATGACGGTCGTCCCGTCGTTCATGTAGACAGTCACGTTTCCGGCCGGCGCGGATGACGTCGTGAGCTTGAGGAGGTAGACAAAGCTCTGCGTAAATGCAACCTGGCTCGTGCCACTGAGCGCCTTCGTCTCGCTGACGACGTTGCCCGTGGCGTCGATCCCGTAGAGGGTCACATTCATCGAGTCTCCGGCATTCGAGCTTGCGATCTTCGGGATCGTGGCCGACGCCTGGACAAACGACTTGAGGGTCGTCGTGATGTCGATCGCCCCGCCCGAGATGGAGCTGTTGTTCTCGGGAGTGTTGACCGGCGCGTACTTCTGGAGCTGGGAAGCTGTGATTGGCATTTTACCTCACGATCTGAAATCCAAACGCACCCGCTTCGGAGCCCGGAGCTTGACGCGGGAGACGGGCCTCGTCGGCCCCATCTTTGACTTGATGAAAAAGGTCGTGGCCCTCGTCGAGCCGACCCCCTGATTGAGCGCGACCGACGTTGCGATCTCGGAGACGATCTCGGCCGGGCCGACAACCTGGACGCTGGTCGACCTCGTCGAGGAGACCCCTTGCTTGATGGCTACCGATGTCTCTCGGCTCGACGACACGGGGCCTCGGATCGCGACGGAGCTCGCCCGCTCCGACTCCACCGAGCGGACGCCGAGCCGAATAACGACGGACGTCGTACCTATCGGGTCCTCGTCGACGTGCGACCCCTGGAAAGACGCCACCGTCTTCTTGATAGCCACCGAGGTCGCCCGCGTGGACTGGACGGGGCCCCGGAAGGCAATGGACGTTGCCTGATCGGACCGGACGGCACCCCGGATCAGGAATCCAGTCTCGACCGAGCTCGAGATCTCCGAGGGGCCCTCGACCGAGACCGAGGTCGTCCTCGACGAGGAGACCGACCGGACGTTGCCCAGGGAGGTCGACCTCGACGAGGAGATCGCCCCGCGGGTCGCAACGGATGTCTGGCGGTTGGCCTCGACGATGGAGTTTCCGTCGACCTGGACAACGACGACGCGGCGGCGAGGGGAACGCATCCCCTCGCGCATCGGTCTCTCGGCTTTGATTCTGTGGCGGCGGATCATCCGACGATCTGGAACCCGAGAATGATGTCCGCGAGGATAGCCCCGCTCAGGACGTCGCGATTGTAGAGGCAGATGAGCTTCGAGACCTCGAACTCGGGGAGCGCCTCGATCTTCGGCTCCACGCGGGCGCCAGCAAGTGTCTGGAACGAGAACGGCAGGAACGTGACCGGAGAGGTCGGGGCGTTTCCAACGCCCGCACCGTGGCCAGAGTAGACCGCCATCGAGGTCGGCAGGACGTATGTCCCGCTGACCGGGACTCCGGTCCGTCCAACCTCCCTCAAGTAGGCGTTCGTCGTTACCCAGCTCGGCGTTCCTGGATCGGTCGCCGTGGCGAGGTACATGGAGCAATATTCGCTCGTACCCGTGCGCCTGAGATCCACGGAGACGCTGGCGAGAAAAGCCCCGTTGACCGAGGGGAGCTTGACCGCTCCGATGAATCCCGCTGCGGCCTGGATCGTGACCCCTTCGAGTACGGCGTTGATGTATCTCATGGCTAAACCCTTGTAATCCTTACTGGTGATAGGACGGTGTTGACGACGGTCGATCCGCCACCGCCACCGATCCCTGGTTGGAGCGCCTCGGAGAGGACGGTCGCATCATATCCCGCCGATCCATGGAGCGCCTCGGAGAGGACGGTAACGTCAAATTCCCCCGGAGCCGCCGTCGCGTTGGCTATGAACGCCACGGAGACCCACTCGTTAGCGGTCCCGCTCACCGAGCCCCAGGTCACCGTATACCCGGTCGAGTCGAAGGACGTGAAAGCGGCCTGAGAGTTGAGCGTCGGCGTGCCCGAGGCCAACGTGAGCGCGCTGATGACGTTCGACGAATTCAGGTTGTTGTTGGCCCACTGCGTGGCCTGACCGTTCGCGTCGCCGAGCCACTGCGAGAGCTGGGCGCCAGAGCCCGAGGCCATGCCCCAAGCGAAATGGAGATCGTTCCCGACCGACGAGCTCTCGGCCGCTTGGTTGCCCATGAAGATCGCAGCGACCGGCTGGCCAGGGTGCCCCGTGACGGACTGGACCGCGGTCGGGGTCAAGCTCGTGAGCTGGTTGAAGGTCGAGATCTTGTAGCGGCAGCCCTTGAGCGCGAGGACGTAGAGGTAAGGCGGGTTCGTGGCGTCGACGGCGGAGAAGTTGAGCTTGATCCCCGTCCCCGAGGTCGGGTTCCCGACCCAAGTGCATTTCAAGAACGCGCTCGACGCGTCGATCATGGCGAATGCCGCGTCCTGGCCTTGGTACTTCTTCGTCACGGCGTTCGTGGCGTTCCCGTGCTCGGTATACGTGGCCGTGTAGCTCTGCTCAGTCGGCGTCGCCACGCCGATGGCGAAATGGGCGTTCTGCTGCGTGTGCGTGATGTTGTTCGAGTTCGACTTGCAGACCGCGGCGATCAGGATGAAATCGGGGTTGAAGTCGAGTGCGACGTCAAAGTCCCCCGTCGCCGTCGGGGCCTGGAAGTTGATCGCGTCGCAGTCGCTCAGGTCGGCCCCGCCGAGCGCGAGGACACCGTACTGCCTCGACGTTGCGCCAGTCACCGCGATGTTGTTCAGCGTCACGCTGTCAGCGCTGAAGCTCGTAACGGAAGTCCTGACAGTCGTCGTCGATGATCCGCGAGTCATCGCCTCAGCATTGCGCTGGATCGTGGTCACGGAAGAGGTCGCGGCAGCATCCGCCGATGTGAATCCGAGGCTCCATTGCCGGATCGTCCCGCCCCCGATGTCGACGGCCACGCCGAGCCAGAACTCGGCGCTCGGGTTGTTGCCGTCGCTCGATCTCGGAACCATGGAGAAGATCGCGGCCTTCGGAGTGAAGCCGTTCCCGATGGTTTTGTTGACCCCCGACCCGTTGGTCGTGTCACTCGCGAACTGGCTGACGAGAGCGGATAGCGACATGGGTCCTCCTCAGGCGGCGTCCGACCAAGATGGCGTCAACGTGATCGGGACCCCCAGGTAAGCTCCGTCGGCGCTGAGGGCCTGGCGGATGTAATAGCCCCAGTGAGACGTGGCGTTGAGGCTCGCTCCCGAGGGTAGAGCCACGACCGAGTTGTCGGTCACGAAGGTAACGCTCGATGGCGCGCTCTTCCTCGGCTCGCCCGTCGTGACCTCGGCAATATCTCCCGAGGCGGGCGCGACTCCGATCGCGTGTTTGCCGCTCGCGTCCGTCTTGATCTTCATCCCGAATCCCACCGCCGCCTGAGCGGAGACGTTCTCCACGTAGACGAGCTCGTATCGGCTGACAGGGTTTGACGGGTCGCTGACCGCGTTCGGGAACAGGCACCTCTTCTGCTTGTAGAGCGGCGGGATCGTGACCACGACCGTATCCGAGGACCCATGACGGATGCTCACGGTACGGGTCGCGTGCGTGGCCGAGACCTCGACGGAGAGAATCCAGAGGTACGCCACGGCGGTCTGGACGACCGTCGTCCCGTTGAGGACAACGTCCTCCTGGCTATATGCCCCGGTCGCGAGCCGACCCTTGATCGTTACGGTTCGGACGTCCCCCGCCTCGGAGCTGACCATCTCGATGATCGCCGCGGACGCGAGGGGGCCGACGAAGATCGGGCTGATCGCTCCGCTCGCGTGGGCCGTGTTGCGGATCACGCCGCGCGCCGAGGCCGTGTCGCTAAATGGGTTCTGGTGCGGCAGGAAGAGGAGGATTTCAGAATTCGAGATGGCCATGGTTCACCTGGAGAGGAAAACGTACTTCGAGGTCCCTGGCGTTGGCGGAGGAGGAGGAGGGGGCGGAGGAGGAGGCGCGGCGCCTGTATTCAAGGAGAAGACGTGGATCACGGAGTGGCTCGGCCCTCCGGAGACGTAAGCGAAATTCTCCTGCAAGAAGACGCGCTTGCCGATGGGGTCGAACGTGATCCCCGCGCACATCTGTTGACAGTGTGCGTCCCACCAAAACTTTCGGCCGAGCCCGGGCCAGTTGGTCTCGTTCAAGATCATGTGGTCGGTTGGACGAGCCTCCCACCGCTGCTTCGCCCCCGAGACCACCGCGCCCATCTCGTCGAGGCTCCAGATCATCAAGAGCGGCTTGCTCGGAGCCGACTGGTAGCCCTTGGAGTAGCAAATCGAGATGCCGGGCGGAGGAGTCGGGCAAGCGTCAGATGCCTGGGGGTCAGGGTTGCAGTAAAGCTGGACGCTCCCGTAATCGCAGAAGTGAAGCATCCCCTCGACGTTGTCGTCGTAGACAAAACACTTCGCCCCCCAATTCGGCAGGAAAACAAATCCGTAAGTGTAGCCATCGACCCAGCTCGGGATCTGCTCAGGGTAAGGCGGGAACTCGTGGCCGCTCGTGAGCCCTGGCCCGACCCCGCTCGCGCGGAAGTCGGAGGCGACCACGGCCGCGAGCGTCGAGTCTGCGGACGGCGGCGGGGTCGTCAGGTTGAACCCGACCAGCGCCGGTCCGTGTGATGTTGACCCGGACTTCTGAGAACGGCTCATGCCGTACCAGAGCTGTTTGTTTCCGAGGCGAGCATCCTGCCACGGGAGAAATGTCGTCTGCCCGCCCGCCGTTGAATCCGTGAGCCCGTCGTCGGCTCGGAAGGGCCCGATGTGGTTCAGGTTCGTGTTGTGCGGGAGGTCGATGATGAACGCGGTCGGGAGGTTGCCCGTCCCCGTTCCTCCGGCATACCACTGCTCGAGCGTCACAAGGAGCGCCTCGCCAGAGCCGCCACCGTAAAGGCTCTTGGGAATCACGCAGAGCCCGCGCTCGCGGATGTTGTTCAAGCCAAGGCCGGTACAGACGGCCTCGAAGGACGTCCCGATCAAGATCTCACGCGGGAGCCCGACGCCGTGAATCGTGGCGCGGTTGTACGTCCCCGGGGTCTTCGAGGTCGAGTTGATCGGGACCGCGGGGTCGATCTCGGCCACAAGAATGTGCTCAACGCCAGATGTGCCGACCGTTAGGTAGATCGTCCCGCGCTCCGGAGAGTAGGCGAACCCACGCCCGAGGCGGCTCCCCCAGTTGCCATTCCACGACGTGGGGCGTAGCGGAGCCTGACCTGTCGGAGTCCCGTTGTACTCGTTCGACGTCAACGGGAGCGTAAAACAGCCCTGATAGATCAGGTCAGAGAATTGGAGAGTCCGTCTGGCCAAGGCCGCTCCCCGCAACAGGAGTCGAGGTATCGGAAGATGGGACGCGTGGCGCGCTCCAGCAACACGACCTCGGAGGGCCTTTCGTTGAGAGCCTGCTCTGTGACGTGACCGATTATAACCTCGCGCATCGCCTCGAGCGCAAGGTCGCAGACCCACCGGATCGCCGCTTCCTCTCCGTGCTGATCCCTGACCTCGCGGAAGGCCGACAGCTTGAAGAGCGGCCGGAGATCGCGCTCCCACGTGAGTGATTCGGATCGGTCGACGGGTTTCAACTTCATTCCCCCGAGGGCGGGGTCGTGGTTGTCGGCTCGTCCGCGTCCGCGTGCTTCCGGCAAGCCAGAGCGGCCGCGAATTTTGTGAGCCCACGGGAGAAGAGGACCCCCAGGACGATCAGGGTAACGCACGACATGGCGTGTCGCTGGAGCGCAGCGTCGGAGGTCCCGAGGGCCGTAGCGACCTGAAGGATCGCGGTCACGGACGCGACGACGACCTCGGAGCTCTGGACTCCGGGCCGGGAGAGGATGTCGAGGATCTTCTGGTCCACGGTCAGACTGCCTTTCTCCCGCCGAGGCGGGACCGGTTGGCGGAGACGGCCACGACGGAGCCCCCGAGCCCCAGGAGGGCCGTCACGAGCCCCAGGACGGTCGGATTGCTGGCGATCTGGCCGGCGACGCTGGGGCCCTGCCGTTGCAGGATCTCGAGCGCGGCCGGGGTCAGGACAGCCCGGACCTGGCCCAGCCCGGCGTCCGCCTCCGTGGCCTTCACGTTGGCCTCCACAGCCGTCGTGGCCGCGTCCTTGGCCTTTGCCTCGACGAGCTCCACGCGTCGCACGTACGCGCCCAGGGAGGCCTCCAGCGCGGCCTTGACCTCGTCCGGCCGTTCGGCCAAGGCCTTCCGCAGGTCCCCGAACTGGGCCTCGAGCGCGGCGACCTCCCCCCGGAGGAGGGGGACCGACTGCTCTTGGAAGCTACTACACCCGACCGGGGCCGCGAGCGCGGTCATAAGCACAAGCGGGGCAACTATTTGTGCTCTTTTCATCTCTGAAATACCGCCCGAAAGCGGCCTCCACGTAGTAGAAATGTATAGGGGTACCCCGGGACTTTTTTCCGAAGGGAAAAATTTTTTCCGCGAAGGCAAACTCATAGTTTTATTATTACTTTCCTCGGCGTGAGACAGGGTATCCCCCCACGTGGAGCCGGGCAAGCGACAAAAAAACCGCCCCGGGAGTTTCGGGGCGGTCCCTGAGAGCCTCGGGTCAAGAGGCTGAGGATCGTGGTCAGGTCACGATCAGGTCGAGAAAGAAAAATGCCCGTGGTTTTCGAGGCCACGGGCAAGGCACCTTGGAGTCTCTTCGCAGAGTGATGCTACCTCAGGAGCTCCCCCCGTCAAGCATCTGCGTCCAGGTCGCAGATGCGGGAGCGCATCTCCGAACCGTTCGGAGATGGGTCGTCAAGCCCAGGTCTCCGTCCACGACCCGTGGCAACCCCTGCGGAAGCAGAGGCAGTGCCGGTGTCTCATGGCGAGGGCGAGGACTGTCGGCGTCCCCGAGGGGAGGTCGAGGCATCCCAGGTCGCTACAGGCCTGGACGGCGACCTGGGAGCCGTGACAGTAGGGACATCTCGGGTCGTCCGGCTCGACCTCCCTCTCCGGGTAGAGCTCGAGCGCCCGCCCGTGAACCCGAGGAAGCCCCCTCCCTGGCCCCAGGAAGCGAGTCAGGCCACGGGGGCGACGTACGGCCCGGGCCCCTCCCCGGGGCCCCTGAATCGAATTCTGGACGGTCGTCACCATGGTCTCGGGTCCCCCTTCTCCCTTGGCTGGGCAGGATGCCCCAGGGGACGACCTCGGATCTCCCGGAGCGCTCGAGCCGTGGCCTGGACGATCACGATCAGGAAGAGGACGCCGAGGGCCTCGAGAAAGAGCCTGATCCCTTCGAGGACGTACGTCATGGCCGGTACCTGTCGATGTTCGGCCGCCACGCTCCGGGGCCCAGACGTCGGAGGAGCTGCTCGAACATGACATCGAGCCGTCGGTCGAGGACGCGCCCCGTGGACTCGATCAGCTTCTTTTTCTCCCGTCCCTCGGCGAGGACCTCGACCATTGCAAAGAGGAGCTCGAGCTGGAGATGGACTCCGGCCGGATGTCCTTCGTTGTTCGGATGGAGTGCGTACCTGACCGACTGGAAATTGGCCAGGTGAAACGCGACCGCGGCGGCGATGTCCTGGATTGTGGGAGACCGCGAGGAGAAGACGGGAAGGACTCGGTCCTTGACCTGCCGCAAGAGCGGTTCCGACGGCCCCCGCTTCTCTGCCTTCCTCGTGACTTGTTTCTTCTTGGGCTTCTTCACTGGCCTTTTCTGGAGCCCCTGTCGGCTCCCCTCTTGATGTGTGGCGGGAGGTCTTCGCTCGCCGCAAAAGTGTAAACGTTTGCCGGTCTTCCGCTCCCCTTCTGAGGCTTGAGCCCGGAGAGTGTCGCCCAAGGCGACCAAAAACCATGGAGAAGCTTCCGGCATCGGCAATACTTCCACCCGAGCTCCGCCATCATCTGGTTGATCGTGAAGCCCGAGCCGTTCTGACGGCACCATTGCCACGCGCGAAAGTGCTCCTGATACCGCTTCGAGTCCGACGGCGAGTGCTCTGCAAGAGCTCTCCTCGCCGACTCACTGATCTTGAGAGTTTGCATCTTGCTCCTTCAATGCCTTGACCACTTCTCCGACGAGGACGTCGACGGACTCAGGGTCGAGCTTGTGAATTCTGACGCCGTCACGTGAGATCGAGAGGATGAGGTTGCCGGAGTGCTCGAAGCGGAAAGTCCCGTCCCCCCACTTGGCGAAACGGATGTCCTTCCACGTCGACTCCCCGACGTCACCGAACATGACCGAGTGATCCTCCATGCGGCGGAGGACGGGAGAGTACCTGGCCACGGGGTCTCCGTTCTCGCGCCGGACCTCGACGAGGACTCCGCCTTCCCCCTTCTCGAGCTCGAACCATCCGAGGCGGACGTCCCCCCCGGGCGAGACGCAAACCCGCCGCGCGATCACGTGGGAGAATCGCCCGTCTCCTCCGAATCCTCGGAGGTTGGCCGCAGTAAAGGCATCCTCCCCGTCCCGCTGCTTCGTCTCCACGGCCGCGGCGTTGCCTTTTTGAATGAACGAGATCGCGGGGTTGTCGCTCTCCTGGACGAGGACGAAGAGCGTACCTCCGGGCTCCCCCTCGACTCGCGGCATGTGGGCAAAGACTCCGTCCTGAGACGTCAAGGCGTTGATCCTGAGCCGACGGATCGTGAGCTCCTCGAGTTGCTGCTTGGGCGACGCGACCTTGACCTCGAGCGCCTGTATACGGGACATGGCGGCGTCGAGGCGACCCGCCGCATCGGCAAGCTCAGCCCTTAGAGCCGCGATCGTCTTTCTTGCTTCGGCGTCTTTCATTCTTGGATCTCTCAGACCTGATCTCTCGTTGGAACTGGATGCACATCTTCTCGAGCGCGGGCACGAGCCGGTCGAGGTCGACCGTATAGTCGGCCTGGATGAACCTCTCGGGGTCGAGGTCGGCTCGGAGAAAAAAGCGCGCGAGGCGTCGACCCTTCACGCGCTTTGCCGGGAAGATGTGAATGCCTTTGTCGCAGATCTTGACGGCCCTCTCGAGCGCGTCACAGAAGCGATGGCCCCACTCGTCTCTGAGGACCGTTTTACCCATTAGCTTCCACGGGCTCGGTCGGCTCTTCGGCCTTCATTTCCGGCCAGATATTTTTCATGATCCCGAGGACTCCCAGGACTTCGGCCTTCGCTTCGGCGTCGAGATCGGGATTGCGGCCAACCTCCGCGATCGCCTCGTCAAGTGTCTTCGGCATCTTGGCGTGGTCGCTGTAACACTCGATCACCTTTTGGAGAGCGCCCAGAACGGCCCGCGATCGATTCGCCTTGGCCGCCCGCTTGACCTCTTCAGCGGCCATGAGCTCGGCGAAGTTGGGCGGACGGAGGACGGTCTCGTACCCTTTCTCCGCGAGCTCCTTCGTGGACTGTCGCCACCGCTCGAGCCCGAACTCGAGGCTCGCCAGAATGTTCGTGCTCGCAACCTCAAAACAGACGCGGCTCTTCATCCCGGGCCCACCCTCGGGCGCGCCCCTGACGCGATGGAGACTGTCGAACGTGGCCTCATAGATCTCGACATGACCAAAGCCCTCTCGTTCCCCCTCTCGGGAGAACGTGAGAGTAAACCCTCCCGGCGAGATCTTCATGATCTCGGCGAGGACTGCCGCGAGCTTGTCCCCCCACGGGCCCCGCTCCTCCGGAGGGTCGGTGATGTCCCAGCTCTCCCGCTTCGAGAACGCGTCCCCGTCTCCCCGAGTCGTCTCCGTGCTCACCATCTCGCTACCTGACATCCTGAATCCTCCGGCCGTTCTCGTCGTCGCGGTAAATCTGGAAATCACGGTCGCTCCAGACTACCTCCAAGAGGAAAGCGACGGCCATTGCTGCCACTTGGATCGCCTCGGCCCGCATCCTGTCCTGAGGTTGCAGTCGAGAAAAAACTTCTGCCTGGAGCTCCAGGAGCTCCTCATGAATCTTTCCCAGCCCGTCGTGAGCGGACACGTGCGGACCGTGGATCGACCTCGCGCGTCGATACTCGGACTCGACGGCTCGCATGACGAGCGCGATCCTCTCGTCCCTCGCAGACCGAGAGAAGAGCACCGGCTTGAGCTTGGGATTACTCTCTGACAGCGCGGCGGCGACCGTCCTCATAGTCGCCGCCGCGTGCCTCTCCTTGGCCTCGTCAGACTGTCGCGCCCCGGCAAGGAGCTTTTTTCTGCACCATGCGAGCGCGGCCTTCACGGACTCGGCTCCGCCAGGGCTGATCACTCCTCGTCGAACCAAGGGAACCTCCTCGAGAGTAACAGGAAAAAAATACTTTGTCCAGGGGCGACAAGAAAGATCATGACCGCGATCGTCCAGAGCTTTGACAGGCCGAGGAGGGACGAGAGGACGAGCCAGCCGAAACAGGGGACGACGACGACGAGCGCGAGGACGACGAAGACGATGATCTTGTTTCTCGTGTTCGGGCTCAAGGCTCCTCCTTGCCCGGAGAGGGCTCCACGTGAGCCGTCGCGGGCCTGTATTTGGTTGCCAAGCTCTCCGGCCATGCTACCGCATCCCCGAGATCCTGGTCACGCCCTCGGCAAGGAGCCGGAGCGGCGACGAAGAGCAAACGACGATCCGGCCCCTCGACCCCGTAGGACGGAGGAGCTCGATGGAGCCGTAGCTCCGGCGATCGGTTGCCAGGACCTCGACGAGCCCCGCCGACCATGGGAGGAGAGACCACGACCGGCCGTGGATCTTTGCCGAGTCCGCCTCGGACAGGCGCGACATAAGGAGCTCGACCCCGCATCGCTGGACTTGAAAATCCCCGATCCCCGCGAGATGGATCATGTCCGGAGACATCATCGTGGCCTCCATTCCTGGACGTGCCCCAGCGCCTTCATGAGCCGACTCGGCTCGCAGTTGAAGAGGTAGAGCATCGACCCGTAGGGGTTTGACTTTGCCAGCTTCCCACTCGGAGTCGCAAACCGCAGTCTACCACGGACGAAGACGACGTAACGGAGGCATGGACAGGGGAGGAGAAACTCTTGCCAGACCGCAGTCTCGAAGCGTTGCCCCGGGAGTAGGGCGACGATCTTTCGTCCTGGCGCGCGCCTGGCCTCCTGGACAATCTTGAGGACCCACGTCATCAGGGCCTTCCCATAAGGCGGGTTGACGAAGACGTCGAGGCTCGCAGACCACGGGCTCGAGAGCCCGTCGTCGTCCCGCGTGAAAAATCGCCGCGCCTTTGTGGGGTTGCTCGCGTGAGTCGCCGGGTCGAGGTCGATCTGGTCTCCGAGGGTCTCACGCGCTGCCGCGAGCACGTGCTCCGGAGTCCACCATTCAACGTCCTTGCACTTCTTGTCGATCACTTCGCCTCCGACTTCCCGAGCTCGTAACGGATCGAATCCGAGACAGCCGTCCTGATCTCATTCATCGCCCGCTCGCTGATGGCCGTGCCGAAGTAACTCGACAAGACAATGGTCGCGCAAATCATCGCCACGGCGATCAGCCCCGCCGTGACAAAGATCACAAGCTGCTTTGTGTCCATGTCGTCTTCGAACAAGCTACCTCCTTATTTTTCTGACCGACTCCGCGATCTCCGCCGCCTTCTCCGATTCCAAGTAAACCCTGCTCCGGACCTCGGAAAGCGCGTCCTGCACATTTTCGAGCTGCCGCTCCAGTGACCCGACCTCACTCATCATCGCCTTGAGGTCTTCCTCCTTGGATTCCAGGTCGGCGCGGAAGCTGTCCACATCGGCGAAGAGGCATACCTCGTCGATCCGAGACCCCGGCTCCGCCGTTGCCCGAGCAGCAAACTCGCTCTCAAAGACACGAGCCGGGGACCCGTCCTTGTGACTCTTTGCGACGAGCCAGAACGTCCTCAATTGTGGCCTGGTTTGACTTTGCATTGTTGCACCCTCCGGAGTGCGGACAAACTTCTGACGTCCGCCATACAGCACAAGCTGTCGAGGCGGACACCGAAGCGGTTGAGATGGGCCCTGAGCTGATCCTCTCGCCCCTCTGCAACCTCATTCTCGATCATGACCTGCAATTCCAAGCATGCCGAGTTGATCTGCTGCTCCGCGTCGAAGAGGCGGAGCCTCATGGAGTCCGAGAGGCCAGTCGAAGGAATGGGCAAACTTTTTTTGATCCACTCCTTGACCCGAGTCAGCGCCCCGATGCGGAAGAGTAGCCAAGCAGCGGACCCCTCGGCCGGGAATTCTTTTTCGTCTGGCATCTTGCTTCTCCCTCATGAGCGCCTCGAAGTCTCCGATCAAAGCCTTACGGATGAGTCGCCTCAGAAAAGCGAGGCTGTCCTTCGAGCTCTTTTTCGTGACCACCTCGAGCCCGACGTTGACGGTTGTCCTACCAAGGAATGCCTCGCCGCCATAGAAGGCGGTCGAGTCGATTTCGAATTGGAAGGAGCCGTCGGACTCGACGCGCCGTCGAGTTATCGCGTCGATGCGGAATCGGACGAGCTCGGTCATGGCCGCTTCTCCTTGCGCTTGAGGCACTCCAGAAGGTCGTAAGCCGCATCGTCGAAGCTGTCCATGATCACGTAGTGAGTCTCGTTCTGAATTTTGATCCGGCCTTCCCTTGTCGCGCTCACGTTGATCGGGGACTTCGTCACGCGGCAGAGCTCGACGAGCCTGTCCTTGTCCCGCTTCTTGTTCTGCTCATGTAGAGCCTTGACCCTTTCGACGACGCCTTCCAAGTGTCGGAGTCTCGAGAGCTCTGACTCGAGCTCCATGACCCTCTGGCGGAAACTCCCGAGCATGAGGAAATTGACGAGCCCTCCCTTGCTCGGCTCGCACCTGGCGATGAGCTTGATCGACGCTCCGTTGCCCGCCTCACTGTCCGGCTTCGTCACGGGCGCGGCGACCTGGAAAGCCTCGGAGGCGTCCCTCGCCACGACGTAGAGATGGCAATCGTTGCCGTACATGAGCCGATAGAGCCCGAGTTGGCTCAGCGGAAAACGGCTGTCCTCGACCTCGAAAGTATCCTGACCACTTCCCGTAAGCACTCGATTCTCACTTCCCATTGTTCCCGTGACTCCTTCTTGGCCTTGAATCCCCGATATCGTTGGATTGTCTTCTCCATGGAGACAATCGCCTCCTCGACGCTCTCCGCGACGTCGACCTCGTAAACGGCGACAGAGTAAGCCGACCGCTCATTCATCGCCCTGAGCCGCTCCGAGGCAGTCCTGGCCTCCTCGACGGCTTCCTCGCTCGCGAGATGCCTGACCCTGACCCAGTCGAGCGCAACTCCCTTCCTCGCGTCCCTCAAGTGACCTCCTCAGTTTCCGCGACGTCTCGGCCCAAGCTCTCGAGATCCGAGACGACGTCCATCAATCTGACCCTGGCCCGGTCCGCTACCTGGGCAATCCGTCTCCGGTCGTATGCCTCCCTGGCGTACCTCTCCGCGTCCTCCCCGAGGGACAGGAGCTTCGCCACGGCTTCGCCAACCCGCCTGGCGTCCCCCCAGCCCGCTCCGCGCCATGGAGCGGACACGCTGACCCCGCTCGCCTCCTCGAACGCCCTGACTTGATCCTTGAGGCTCTGGAGCTGCTTCCTGAGGTCGGCGACGGTCGCCTCCAAGTGTTGATCCCTGGACTTGCCCGCCTTCTCCACGGATTCGCGGACAAGCTGCTCGACCTCCCGCTCGTGAACTTTGCCGGCGAAGTGATTCCGGAGGAGGGACGCCAGAAACTCGGGAGTATAGAGCTCCGGGCAAAGGACTGGCGCGCCCTTACGGATGACGAGCTTGCCCGAGGACAAGTCCATCCACCCCCAGGACCCCGGGATCTCCTCGAGCGTGGCCACGTCCGGAGCCGTGGTCAAGAGATACCAGTATCCGCAGAAGCGGAAGATCTCTTGCGACTTGTCCGGTCTCGAGCGCTCACGGAGCCAGTCGCTCCGAGCCGACTTGACCTCGATCCCCGTGAGCCCGAGTCCCTGACTCGGCCAGAGCCCGACGACCACGTAGTCGGCCGATCTGACTTGGTTGGGGAAGCCTGTCGAATTGCGGACCTCGGAGAGGATCAGGTGAGAGTTTTTGTGGTACCTCTTCCGGAGCGCGGAGAGGACCTTGTCTTCAGCGGGGCGCTTCACGAGGACGCCTCCTTCTCTTTGAGCCCCTCGGCCACCTGCTCCGGGAAGTGCTGCCGCAGGAAGCGGACCAGCGGGGCGATGTCGTCACGCTCCAGCGCGATGAAATCTCCGTCTTCGCCCTCGAAGATTGTGATGCTTGAACGTGGGCCGTAAGTCTCGACGGCAATCCTGTCTGTGAGGTCAGTTTTCTTCTGTATCACCGCCTCGCCTCCTTCCTCTTCGCCCTCTTCAGCGCGTCGCGCAGCGTCGGCCCGCCTTTACCTTCGACCCAATAATAGCTCCATACCAACCCGCGCCGATCGCACTCACGCATCGCCAGGATCATCTCCTTCTCGTCCCGCGTCAGGCGGAGGTGGTTACGCTTCTTCACCATGACGACGTCTCCGAGTAGAAGTCTCGCACCGCATGCTCGGCGGCTTCTCGTAGCGTGTGCTTCTCGCAATAACCAGAGTAGATCTTGCCGCGGACCATGATCGTTCGAGATGTCCAGTCTCCGCACAAGACGCACTTGCGCTGGACGTCGAGCTGGCCAAATGCCTCTTCGGACTTTTGCTCGACCAGCCATCTCCGGTAGCACGCGGCGGCTTCTTCGGCCGTGTCGTGCCGACAAACGTTCGTGGCACAGTATCCTTCCGGCCAGGACCCGGTTCCGTTGGCGCAGCAGAATTGCCACTTCCCATCGTCCTTACGTTGCTTCGGTTGGCGGTAGTTCATTGCTCTCCTCCCTCAGAATCCCATGCGTAAACTGCTCACCCATCTCGGCACCGAACCGATGGACGAGATCCCCAGCCTGGCTCTTTCGCTTCTCGTCGAGACCGCCACGGACGATGCGCCGCAACATGATGGCGAGGTTCTGCGCCCACCAGATCGCCCTGATCTGTTTCGCGTCCAGGTCGAGGATCCGGCGCTCCTTGGCGTTCAGCAGTTCTCGCAACCGCTCAACGTCCTTCTGCGCCTCACGCCAGCCAAGCTCGTACCACGGGCGGTGCTCGTCACTGAGTTGGCCCATTGCTCTCCTTCTTCGGCAGGAACCGGCCCTCGATGATCTTCGTGCCAGTGTCCCGCGTAATCTCAAAACGGCCCAGCTCGACGAGGCGATCCATCATGTAGACCCATGTCGAATTCGCGTTGGAATGGTAGACGCCATCCTTGTCGCGGTACGCCCCCTGCCTGACGGCGTCCTCCAGCGTGTCGGCTACCTCGGCTTCCAGCTCCGCGACCCGCCCCTTGAGCTTGCGGATCACAGCCATCGCTGCAGCGGCCGGGCCAGGGCCGATTGCGGGCACCTCGTCGAGGTTTTTGTCAAGCCACTCCGAGAGCCTGTCGGTCTCGCGGCAGCAATGGCATTCACCCGGGTAGTGCAGCATCGTGGCCTCCCTTCAGCACTGCGTGGATTGGACAATCGATGTAGCAGTATCCGCGACGCCACCCACAACCGATGCATCGATAGACATCTTGCCCGGGGTGAAGTTGGTACTGAACATCACGGAGCACCTTTTCCAACTCGGTGGCGCGGGAGCGCAGGGCGGTGATCTCTCCGACTCGATCCGGGACACTCCGGATCGTCTTGGCCAGAGCGTTGAGCGCCTCCTGGCTGTCGACATGGTAGGAGCCGACCGCGAAGCCATGGCACCACTCCAGGGGCGACGGGGCGCCGCAATGCCCCTCCACTCGGCACTCCTTGCCGTGCTTCGCGTGGAGCTCCTCGGCAATGTGTGGAGGGAGCCCCGGCCCCTGAGCGACCCAGTAACGCCAAGCACGGCGGAAGCCCCAGCCGAGCGGATCGATACCCCCAAAGATGGATGCTGGGACCTCTTCTCTTGAGCGCGTGGATTTGAACGACGGGATCCCGGCGAGCCGGAGCTCCTCGGCAATCGTTACGTCGCAGTCCTCACGGCCCGCCAAGTTAGGAAAAAGATTGCTCATACCTGCGTTCTCTCCGTGTCGCTGGCAGGGTGCGCGTGCCTGCCCTTTCGAAATCACTTCAGAATGACGGCGCCCGCAATTTCGAACATATACCGATCCCTCGCGGCACGGAGAACCTCATCCAGTCCCCTCACTGGGAAAATGCCGTGTCCGAAAGCTCCCTCAACGGTCTCGCATTTGTTGTACCACTCGAGCGGGCCTCCTTTTCTGTAGCACTTGTGCCACCTGTCATCGATGTATAGCTCGACCTCTTCCGCCCGAATGAAATCGATCAAAGCCTCGCGAGTCGGAGCCGCTGCCACAAGAAAGGAATCCTCGGCCCGACCACGCATCGGATTTGCAAACAGCCCAAACCTGATCCTCTCGACGTCGATATCCGAGAAACTCATACGCCGCCTCCGTTCGTCGGGTCGTCGGCCTTGCCCGTGTGCCAGTGCCAATGAGACTGCCCGCATCGTGGGCAAGGCGTGCCGGACTCGTGAGCCCACAAGTGCCCGGCGTCCTTGCGTTTCTTATCCCACTGCCCGACGACTTCACGCACGAGCTCCAGCGCGTGAGCCACGCCGGGGCGCAGCTTTTTGGCGAGGTCTTCAAGCTCCACCGTGCGCCAGGAAGATCCCGCCAGCATGTCCAGCGCGTTGACCTGACTCTCCAGGGATTCGATGATTTCCTTCGCCAACCTGTCGGCCAGCCGCTCGGCGTCACGCGGGGCCGTGATTTCCTTTTCCTTCGCCAGTCTCAACGCCTCCTCGATGATCTCGAGCCACCGATTGCGGAGCTCTTTCGGCATGGCCTTGAACTTGGCCTCACGCATGAGGACGACCTCGCCGGGCAATATCATTTTCCCTCCCTTGCCTCGATCAGAGCTTTGGTGGCTCGGTAGAGTGCGCCATCTGCCTCGATCATCCGATCCACGCTCTTGTCTGAGTCGCCGGGCAAATCCCCCCAGTATGCGGCATGAGCTTTCACCGCCGCATCGACGACGGCGCGCTCGAGGAGAAACATGCGACCTTCGGACTTCTCAAATTCGCGTTGCGCTTCGTCCATGCAGTGCCCAATAATCTTTTTCACGAGCGCGTCCCCAACACCCTTGGTCAGCGCCTGGAGCTGCTCCTCGCTCAACTCCAAGTCATGCGGGCTCGGAGGCGGAGGAGGCGGATCGGGTCGCTCGACGCCTTCCGGAGGTCGCTTCGGTCTCACGTTGTCCCCCCGCGAATTGCCTTTCTATCCTCGAGAGTCTTATGGAACGACTCCACGAATTCCGGCGCCCGACCGACGGCGGCATTGCTGATGAAGAGACCGACGTCGGGCCCGAAAGCTTTGATGGTGTCGATGGCCCCTGGGGCGATGCGGAGTGAGCACCCGGCACCATGGCCGGTCCTCTCGACGAGCCCGACAGAAGCGAGGACTCGTCCGCGCCCGGCGACGGAGTACAAAAAATCCTTGAACGTCTTCGATTGCTGGAACCCCTCCTCTCTCGAGCGTCGGGCGACGTCGAGAGCCGGAGTCCACGACCCGGGGTCGACGTGCTCGCGCTCGATGAGGATCGCGAGGACGGACGAGGCCACGCAGGGACCGAGGATCAGCCCCCGCGAGAGACGGCCCGAGGACTCGACACGGTATTGGCGAGGTCGCAAATTTCTCGGCAAGTCCCGGAGCGTCTCCAGGCCGCTCCAGTTCCACGGAGTGACTTCAGACTTCGCCCGCCTCGGTTTCGGCTCGGCAATGTCCGAGATCGCGCCCTCGAGCCGCCCAAGCGCCGCCTCGAGCTCGGCTCGCATTGCGTCGAACCCGGCTCGCATTGTGTCCATGGCCGCGCGAGAGCGCTCACAGAAGCGCGCGAATTCATCGATGTCGATCCTGGCATTCATCCCTGACTCCCTCCTCCCAGTGTAAGACTCTTCGACCCGTAGACCTCCTCAAGGCGACGCGCTCGAGGACCGACTTCCTTCCAGTATCCACGCCGGAAAGCGGCGGCTCGGGCAACGTCCCTGAGCTCCATGTGAGAGTAACCCGGGGTCATCTCGTCGAGCTTCTCCACGGCCGCGCGAAACTGCGGGTCGTGGAGATATCGGTCGTGGATATCGGCGAGCGCGACCTCGGTCCCCTGGTAACTGTCCCGGCCCGCGAGGAGATCCTTGTAGTAGCTCGCGGACTGGAGCCGGCGGATGTATCGGCCGCACTTGGCGCAACGCGCGTGAAAGCCGATGCGACCGCTCGTCTCCGTGTGACGATAGATCACGACCTCACGGTCGGGGTTGCACCCTTCCGTCTTGCACGCCAGCTTCCTGGCGTTCCTGATCCAATCGTCTGCGGACATTAGAGCCTCCCCGCAACAAATTGCCGGAGAGCCCCTTCCGTCCATTTCCCCTGCTTCATGTCCTCGAGCCGACGCCGACAAAGCCGGAGAGCCCCGCTCGCCTCGTCCGCCTTCCTGAGCGCTTCCGCTCTCTTGTTTTCTGCCCGCTTGACGTCCGCCGTCGCCGCTTCGATCGCCGCCTCCAAAAGCGTTTTCGTTTCCATGTCAAAGGGCCCGGGGTTTCCCCCGGGCCATCCTTTCCTCAGTGTTAGTAAGGCAATCCCATGTTCGACGCACAAATCGGACCGTACCCGAGCTCGACCGAGCGCTCGTTCTCAAGCGACCGGCCGCAAAAGCTGCAACGCGAGGTCCTCCGGCCGTAGGCGATCACGGCCGCGAGCGGGTCCTCGTTCGCCTTGGCGAGGATCGCGCCGACGACGTGATCAGCCGTCGACTCCGGCTCGACCGACCTCCAATATCCGTTTGCCGTGATCTTCCCGAGGTAACGGTTGTCCTCGGAACGAACATAAAAGGCGCCCGGGTTTTTGCTGTCCGGCTTGGCCGCAGTAATGATCACTTCCTGATGCGTCTCGTCGCAAAAGGCGACCGAGTTTTTTCCGGGAAGGACCCGGTCGCGGAGCCAGTCCGTCAGAGCTCCGAGGTCGATCCCGCGCTCGACCTTCTTGGCGGGCGGGTTGAGGACCTCGAGCGCGATCTTGTGCGCCCAAGCTTCTTGCTTCTCCGTCCAGTTGCGGACTGCGAAGAGGCTCCCCGCAAAGTCCCCACCCTTGCGGCGGAGCGCGTCTCGGACCTGGGCCTCGCTCAAGTCCGACTCAAACTTCTGACCCTTGACCTCGTATGTCGTCATGACCTTTTCCTTTCTTCTGATCCATCCCAGTTGATCCCCGTGATCAACCTTACAAACCCAAGTTTACCCTGGGGCCGTCAGAAGTAAAGAGAAAAAAATCTTTTTTTAAATGTCGCCGCCGAGCTCGGGCGGAGGGTAGGGGTTGAGGCTCGGCGGCGACTGGATTTTCAGGTCGTAGTGACCTTGAGGGGCCCACTCGTGACCCGTGTCCCCACGAGCTGGACGTCATGTTCCTTGGCGAGCCGCTCCAGGTCCGCGAGCCGATCCGCGTCGAGGGACTCGAGACCGTCCACGCAGATCAGGCGGAGCTTGCCCATTGCCGCGACCGCGAGCCTGAACGCGACCTCGATCTTCTCCGCCTCCGAGAGGCGCTCGAACGTCCGCCCCTTCCACTCGAGGTCATCGTCCCCGACGACGAGCCCCTCGACGGGAAGCCTCTCGAGTGCCCGGTCCTTGATTTCCGAGATCCGCTCGAGGGCCGCGACAATCGCGGAGTGCCTCTCCTCGTGTTGCTCCGCCGCCTTCCTTGCCTTCGCCGCGATCTCCCTCGCCGCCGTCTCCCTCTCCGTGGCCGCGAGCCTCTCGCGGAGTGTGGCGAGGTCGAGCTTCGCCGTCTCGATGGTGTCGCGCCCGACTTTCATGGCCGCCTCGGCTTCCGTGAGGAGCCAAGCTGTCTTCTCCGCCTTGACCTTGTCCGCGACGTCCTCGGCTCTCGACTTGAGGGCCCGCGCCTCCGCGCTCAACCTCGACTCGAGGACGCTCTCGGCCTGGACCTCTTTCTTGTGCTCTTCCTCGACCCTCGCCACGCCTTCGTCGTAAGACTTCTTGAGGTCCCGCAAGGCCGCTTGCCTCTTGGCGAAGAGGATGTCGAGCCTGGCCGACATTCTGTTTTGCTCGTCCTCCTTCGCCGCTTGTTCCGCCCGTATCGGAGCCAGAGCCTCGCGGACGGCTTCGTCAACGGAGCGGGCGCGATTCGCGGCGAGGTCACGCTCGAGACTGTAAGACTCGGCGACGAGTGCCGCGAGCTTCCGCTCGGCGGCGTCGATCTCTGCCTTGACCTGAGCGGTAGAGCTCGACGAAGTGAAAGACCTCTCGAGCTGTTCCGCCGTCGAGATCTGCTCGTCCCTGCCCGTGCTCGCCTTCGCCCGGGCGGCGATGAGCTGCTTCTCTCCGAATTGGATCGCGGCGAATCCACGGACGCCGACGCGGGTCGAGTCCAGGCCGGGAACGGCTCGGACGATCGCCTCGACCTCCTCTCCAGTTACGGCCACGTCGAGGGACCGGAGGACCTGCTTCTTCCGCTCCTCGGCTCCCGCCGCGCAAAAACGCAAGGGGTTGATCGCGGCAAGTGTCGTGATCGCGTCGACGAAGGTCTTCGGGGCCGTCACACGGCCGAGGGTCGCGTCCTCGACGACGAGACGGCTCTTGTCCGACTCGACGACTTTCTCGACGACCGTGTCGTCGTCGAGGACAAGGGCGACGAGACCTGTCGACTCTCCATGTCGGAGGAGGGTCGCGTCGTGTCCTCCCTGGACGATGGCCTTGAGGGCTTCGAGGACGCTCGTCTTACCCGCGCCGTTCCCGCCTTCGATGACTGTGACTTGACCCGGGGCGATCGAGAGAGCCTCGATCCCCAGGATGTTTTTGACCGTGATCCGTGAAACGTGCAACCCTGACATGATCCTCCTGACTTGACCTCGTGGGCCTTGACTTGTGATCGGGAAAAAAGAGGGAGCGTAACGGCTCAGTGTATGGCCGGGGTGGGGCGCTCCCTCCCATGGTGTTTCAAAAATTGCCCGCGCCATCGGGCAACCCGGGGCGCGGGCGAGAAAGGAAAGAGTGTTCTTGGTTTACTGTAGCAGATCTCCGGCGACTCGACGAGCCTCCTCCTCGAGCTCGAGTTGCTCGACCGAGACGCAGCGGCTCCGCATGTGCAGCCAGTCCCCGATTCTCCGCCCGAGCCCGTCACGCCCGGTGTCGTGAGCCCCGCAGCAACAGCGCGGGAGCCTGAGCCTCGGCTTACCGTCGAGACCCCCGAGTGCCTTCCAGAGCCGCTCTTGATTCCGCCAGCTTCTTCGTGTCCGCATGGATCCCCCTACCTGTCCTCGTCATTCTCCGGGGCCCCGTGGAGCCCGTCATAGTAACGTGCCCACTTTTCCATCTGCCGCTGAAGTGCGGCCTCGCGAGTGTTAGCCTCGGGCTCGGCGGCCTCCTCCTCATCGGGCTCGACCCACTCGCCCATCTCGACGTGGCAACCGTTGGCGTTGATCGCGCGCGTTGCCCCGCAAGCGCACGTCTGGTGCTCCGTGACTCCGCCGTGAGCGCAAGGGTCCTGATCTTCGGCCGGTCCGACGGGACCGAGGAATGCCGTCGTGCGGGACGTCGAGGCTTTGTGTTTGTGTGCCATGTTCAGACTTCCTCCCACGCGGCCGGGCCTTTGACCCCGTAGGGGCCAGCCCCCCCGTGAAGTCGACCGGAGCGGGCCATCCGATAGCTCCGGCAGATGTCGCGGTATGCCTCACGCGGGGACCGCGACCAATAACATCCGATCCAGACGCCTCCCCCATGATCGGGGTTTCCGAGTCGAGCCGCGCGGCGGTAAAGCTGGGCGGCGAGGCGAACGACGATTGTTGGGCCGTGCCCCATGGTCAGACCTCCTCCCATCTTCGCCGGTCAACCTCTGCCAACTCCTCCTCGGTTGGCTCTGGTGCCGTTCCGCACCAAGGGCAGACCCAAGCCGCCCCGTCCCAGTAACGGCCCCCGACCTCGACAGCCTCGATCCGGCTTCCGGCGGACACGTGCCGACAACGACACGGTTGGCCGAGGCCATCATGCCTTCGGTCGCGGTCGTGCGGGCCGAGGGTCTCGGCCTTCGGCTCGCCGCCGTCAAACCACGTGCCGAGGCGCCCGCACCAGTTGCATTGCTCGCGCCCCATGGTTCAAACCTCCTCTCGTGGAATGCGCGTAACCTCGACGGCCGGGCCGTCCCCGGCGCGCCACCACGCCGAGGTCGAATAAACCCCTATGGCGGGCCCCGCCGAGGCCCAGCATTCCCGCTCATAAGAGCGGGCCGCGCGCTCAGCCGCTGCTTGCGTTTTGTGACGGGACCACTGGACGAGACGCCAACCATGATCCGCTTGCTCGTAAACTCCAGCCGAGAATCCGTATGCTGTCGCCATGTTCAGCCCTCCCCCCCGAGCTCGCGCTCGATCCTGTCCGACTCCGTCGCCGTGACTCCCCGCTCCTCCTCGATCTGGCGCGCCTCTTCGATCAGAGCCGCCCGGTCGTCCTCGTCCTCGGTCCGGGTCGCCCGGTCGAGGAGCTCGCATACCTGGATTGCGTCAAGGCGGACGGCCCGCGCCATCTCCGCGATCTCGAGGGCCGCGTCGTCGTCGATCCCGGGGACGGCCCGCTTGACGATGGCGACCCCCGCCGCGTCGTCGTACCCGGCTTCCACGGCTGACCACGGGACGACCGAGTAAACGATCTCTCCGATCCCGTCCCGACATCTTGCGTACCACTCCGCCGCCTCCGGGCTTTTGATTTCCATTGCCTTTCCTTTCTTTTCGATCCGGTCGATCACCTTGATCGACCTCACACGGGAGAGGATAACCCGGAGCCCCTGGGAAGTAAAGAGAAAAAAATCTTTTTTCCCAGGGGCCCCGGGAGGGGTCTTAGGCCCCCCGGATCAGGCCGAGGCTCAAGTCCCCCCCGACCCAGGACCATTTCCCCGTCCACGAGCGCTCGACCTCGAGGACGGTAATGAACCCGCCGCAGCGGTTGCCGCGACGATCCCTGACGATCCCGGAGGTCTCGAGGCTCTCGGCCTCGAGCGTCGCGGCAGCCCGCGTCAGGTGCTTTTTGGCCCCGGAGATGTCTCCGTCCAGGACCGCCGCAAAGTACGTTCTCGACTCCATTGTCGTTTCCTTTCTTCTGTCCGTCCCGGTTGACCACCTTGGTCAACCTCACAGAGACAAGGATAACCCGGGGCCCCGGGGAAGTAAAGAGAAAAAAATCTTTTTTTCCCAGGGGCCCCGGAGGGCCCTACTTGGAGAGCCTCGACCTCCGCTCCCTGGCGTAGACCGCGACCTGATCGAGGTACTTCGCCTCGACGTCGTGACCCGCCAGGAGCTTTGCCGACTCGAGGGCGTCGAGGATTGACCACTCGAGCTCTGCGGTCGTCATCCGAGCCGCCCGTTCCTCTTCCCGCGTGAACCAGTCCGCCGTGGCTTCGTGAGTGATCATTGTCTTTTCCTTTCTTCTTTCGGGTCCCGGCTGACCACCTTGATCAACCTTACAAACCCAGTTTACCATGGGCCCCTGGGAAGTAAAGAGAAAAAAATCTTTTTTTCCCAGGGGCCCCGGAGGGGTCACGAATTCCGCATCCGCCTCTCCGTGGCCGCGACCCAAGCCGCCTCCTCGGCCGAGTAGTCAAGCTTGCCGTTCTTGAGCGGGCGATTCCAGAGCGCGACGAGCCGAGCCCGCTCCTCGGCAGAGAGAGCCGAGGGGCGATCGGCAGAGAGCCGCGTCCACCGATCAAAGAGCGACCTCGAGCCGTGGACAAAAAAGACAGTCCCGTCGGCCCTCTCCTTGCAAATTGCCTCGGCTCCTCCGGACCCGGAGAGCATGACGTAGGCGACGACCCCCCGAGAGGTCTCGTGAGCATACGTGGCCGGGTTGTCCTTCGTGATCTCGGAGCGGGTCACTTCGATCATTGTCGTTTCCTTTCTTCTGTCCGTCCCGGTCGATCACCTTGATCGACCTTACAAACCCAAGTTTACCATGGGCCCCTGGGAAGTAAAGAGAAAAAAATCTTTTTTTCCAGGGGCCCCGGAGGGCGGCTCAGAAGTCCAGGACGGCCTTGATGGTCTCGAACTGAAGCCCCGGGAGCTCCGGGAAAAGAGGGGCCGGGTCCTGGCGGTCACGCGCGGGGAAATGGACAGGTTGAACGATCGCGACGACCATCTGATCGGCGCCCTTCAATCCGTGATGCCCGAGGAGGACCCCGGCCTCGCCTGAGCGCGCAACGGCAGGGAAGGGGGGCTCCGCGTCTCCGTCATTGTCCCACGGCGCCACGATCTCGAGGGCGACGTCGATGACGTCTGGAGCATAATACTGGCCGCATCGGTAAAGAGTTTTGGAGTCGCGGATTGATCGCGAGTAATCCTTGATCGCCTGTATCGGGAAGAGGCGCTCGAGCGGGCGGACGTGAGCTCCCGCCTTGTCCCTGACGGTGACCGAGAACGAGACAGGCTCGGGTTGCGGGCGCTCCTGATAGACGAGCTCTACCTCGAGATCCTTCGAGATCCTCCCCGCGCGGGGTCCCGCGCGGGCGACCCGCGCGCACGTGTCCTCTCCGACGCCGAACCCGTCGAACCTCTCGAGCCCTGGGAGGTCCGCCGCCGAGAAGACGGCGACGATCGCTACCTTGCCGTCGGTTGCGACCCATCGCGCGGTCTTGTCGGCCCGCGCCGGAGCGTGGAGATGAACCTGGCGGAGATTTAGCCCCGCGCCACGGTAAGGCGCCCGGAGGGCGAGCTTTGCGAGCTTCGCGAGTGCGAGGACTGCCGAGGTCGAGAGCTTGATCGTCGAGGATTCCATGTCGTTTCCTTTCTTCTTCGGGTCCTGGCCGAGCACCTTGCCCGGCCGTGCGTCCCGGACGCCTTTCGGCGTTTCGGCCCTCCGCCGAGGGCCTCGTCAGCGGGTCAAACTCCGAGGCGGTCGAAGTAAGTCTTGCGAGCCTCGGCGTAGCACTCTTCCTCCATCTGAGGAGGGACATCCGTGATCGCGAGCCCGCGACCTTCCAGGTCCTTGACCCCGAGCGTCGTCGCCCACGTGATCATGTCGATTCTCGCCGGAGGCGCCTTGATGATCAGGGCGAGCTTGTGGCTCCCGTCAGGATTTTTCACAAGGGCGACCTCTCCCTTGATGTTGAAGATCCCAGTATTGACCTCCATGCCGACGTATCGCTCCCATCTGTCGAGGACCGAATCCATCCGGCGAGCGTGGCCGCCGTGAGCCTCGGCGTAGGACTTCGCCCGCCTCTCACTGATCCCGAAAACCCTCTGACTCACGTGAGGACCGATCCATTGCCAGTCCTGGGCCTCGGGGCCCCGCATTGCCTCGGCGATTTTCCGGAAGCTTTCGAGTTGCGCGTCGTTCATGACTCGGTCCTTTCTTTTTTTCGGTCCCGTCCTGGCTGATCCCCTTGATCAACCTCACAACCCCAGTTTGCCCGAGGGTCATGGGAAGTAAAGAGAAAAAAATCTTTTTTTCTGCTCGTCGGATGTTAGGCATCGAGAAAGTCGGCCGATAGTGCGGGGTCGGACGGTTGCAAGGCCACCAGAGTCCGACGAGCGCGCGTCATCCCGACGTAGAAAGTCCGGATCACGTCGTCGGCGTCGCGCCCCTCGTGAATCGCGCGACGGCTCAGGTCCGGGGCGAGGATCACGGAGTCCGCCTCGGCTCCCTTGACAGAATGGATCGTACCCACGACGACGCGAGGAGTTTCGAGGACGGCGTCGAGGCCAGACGTCTCCCAGAGCCCGATGGCATAGTCGAGTATCGTCTCTTGCGCGAGCTTTAGGCTTCTCCGCAGATGATCCGGAGTCGGGAGCGGCGCGCGCTCTGCCTTGAAGGGATGATCCTCCGAAGTCCAGGACTCAAAAGCTGGCCGGTCCCGGAGCTCCTCGATCTTTGCATTGCGTTCGATCGCGGTCCTCGCGCCCCTCACGAGACCGACGCGCTCGACCGTGCAAGCGTCGAGCCAGTAGTCAAGCTCCCTCCACGTCCACGGGCGCGAGTGAATGATCGGAGCGGCGTAGCACCGGATGCGGTCGGCCACGCGAGAGAGAGGGTTCCATCGGCCGTTCGTCTTTCGAAACGGGTTGTGGAAGGGGACTCCGTTCTTGCGGAGCTCGAGGATGGTCTTGTCCAGCATGAACCCGCACGAGGCCAGGAACATCACAGAGCCGCTCGAGGAGTACCTCGAGACGATCTCGGCCACGGCCTCGGGTTCCGACCATGAAGCGTTCTCGGATCGGACCTCTCCGTCGTGACCGCTCGGGGCAAACTGCTTGTCGACCCGCCGCGAGAGCCTGGAAACGTACCTTACCGATGCGTCGAGGATCGGAGCCGGGAGTCGATAGCTCTTGCCGAGGATACGCATCTGCTCTCGCGGGAGAGGAGACGCGAGAGCGTCGGCGCTCGCGCCCCTCCACGTGTAAATGGTCTGGTCGTCGTCGCCCGCGAGGACGAAAGTCTGGGCGGACTCTCCCCATCTTCTGACGACCCGGAGCTCGAGAGCGGAAAGGTCCTGGGCTTCGTCGACGAAGAGGATCAGGGGACGACCTGGCGCGTGCTCGAGCTCGAGCCCGCGCTCGATCAAGTCCGTGAAGTCGAGGACTCCCTGGGATTCCTTCCACGCCGTCCAGCGCTCGTAGAAGTCGCGGACGTCCTCCGGCCAGTCCTCCACGGGACAGAGGCGGGCCCTCAGGAGGGACGCGGCCTCGAGCTTCTTGGGGTCTCCCGAGCTCTCGGGGAGGAGGTCGACGCGGAGGTCGAGCTCGACGTCCTCCGAGGGAGCGGCCTGGTCGCCGCCCACAACCTCGGACTGGTCGCGGGCCATGGAGCGGTTCCAGTCGTCCGCGACCCGCCGCGTCTCCGCGAGCGGAGGTCTCCCCAGGTGAGACCACATCGCGGCGTGGAGAGTGCCGATGTTCCCACGTGGGATCTCGAGGTTGGCCCCTCCGAGAGCCCGAGCCCCCATCTCCAGCGCGGCCGCTCTCGAGAACGCCACGACCCGGACATGACCCCCTCCGACCCGTGAGACCGCGTCCCGGAGCCGCTCCACGAGGTAAGTCGTCTTACCCGTCCCCGGAGGGCCGTAGACCCGAAATTCACGCATACCTCGACCCCTCCCGCGTAGTTGTGTCGTAGACTCTTATAGGGGTCCCGGGACTTTTTTCCGAAGGGAAAAATTTTTTCCGCGAAGGCAAACTCATAGTTTTATTATTACTTTTGTCCCGATAGTCGAACGCCATGACCCGTGGGCTCCTCATTTGAAACCCCTATGGCCCGAGGGCCCTCCCCGCCGTAGTAGAAACCTCTCCACGTGACCTCCGCGCCGTAGTAGACCCCCCCCCACGGGACCTCCGCCAAAAGTCCCGAGTAGAGGGCACAAAATAGGGGTTTTTGTCTTTATGTGTAGTTGCACTTGCAGATGAGTAGTCAACTAATTGCCCGTCTAGTGCACTTAACCCGTTTCATGGAATGGCTTTGTGACTTGTAGTAGACTAGCAGGCTCCTGAGCCGATTTTTTTTTCGATGAGGGCCCGACCCCCCTATATGCATCTACGGCGATTCCGGTGCCCGATCGCCCCCGGAGTCGCCTCCCCAGGACTCGACCTCGCCCGCTCCACGTCCCGACATGGCCGTCTCGTGACACCTCTCCACGACCCCAGGGAGGGCCGCCAGGAGCCCGCCAGTCGCCGCCGAGTAGTAGCCCCTGGAAGTCCTCGTCCCGGGGACGGAAAGCGCCCCAGAGACGAATCCGAGGGCCTTCAACGCATTCCTGGCGTGAGCCCTTAGCCGCTGGTCCCCTCCGGCCTGGCCGAGATCCAAACATTGCCCGAAGTCCCTCGTCGTAATCCAGAGCCGCGCCCCATCCGTGATCGGATACCCTGCTTTGATCGCCCGGCCCCCGTCCTTGCTCCCGCGATATGTGAGCTTGCGGCGGTCGAGGTATTGCTCGAGCGCGACCGTCGCCTCGGCGACGACGTCCCCGTCGTCCTCCTCCTCGACCCTCAGGACTGGCAAAAGCCGGTGCTCGACGATCGCGTGCCATGCCTTGTTGCTCATGACCTCCCACGGGACGGCGACCCGGCACGATACGGCGATGGCGTTGCGCCACGACGACGGGCAAAAGAAGTCGCGGATCGACCCGACATCGACGACCCGTCCACCGAGGAGTCGCAGGAAGAAGCTCGCCGTATGGCCCGTCCCGAGCTGGTAGACGTCCTCGACCTCGACGCGGAGAAGCTGGCTCAACGTCTTCATTACGGCCGCCCGGTCGAGCTCCTCCGACATCTCGACGAGGAGCGCTTGCGCTTGCGTGACGGCCGACTTCTCCTTGGCGTTCCGGATCGTGAGCCGGTACCAGTCGGGACGATCAATCTTGAGGTCCTCGGAGTGCTTCCGGCGCCACTGGACGAGGAGGTCCGCGATCTCTTGATCGGCCCAGCCCGCGCCGACGCAAAAGAGCGCGAGAGAAAAACAGTAGCTCGAGGCGCTCTGATCCGTGAAGTCCTTCCGCTTCCGTTCCCACGTCGCGCGGATCTTCGGGTCGAGATCCAAGAGCGCTTGAAAGCGCTCCGACCCGACCTCGGCGTCGGATTTTACCGAGACGTTGTCGACGGTCACGCTCTTGACCGCTGATCGCTCCTTTTCCGGAGACCCCACGAAGAGCGCCTCGAAGTGATCCGGACTGTACCTTTTCCTCGGGTCGATCCTTCGTATGCAAACGGGTCGAGGCTGGTCGGGAATTTTGCAATTCGCCGTCCCGGGTAAGCGCATGACCCGCGCGAGGTCATGAGTCGCATCGACGACGTATCCCTTGACCCGAGCGTGTTGGCTAATCACGTTATGCCACCCGAGGGTCAGATTTTTCGCGCGCTCAATCCCGGCCGCGTCTCCGCAGTCGAGCGGCTCCGTGAAGAGCCACCAAGCTTGAATCCCCCCGCCACTGTGAACGATGATCGACGGCTCGAGCCCGCAAGATGCGAGGATGCCGAGCGCTTGCTCTTCGGTCTCGGGCAGATTTTTTTTCTTATGGCCTGGCCCGGCCAGGTCGAGGTCCGCCCAGAGCCCAGGGATCGCCGCGATCTGATCCGCCCTGGCTCTCCGTGTCGACCCGTAGTCTTTTTTCCCGGCCCCGCATCCGATGTACGTGTCGACCTCTCCCCACTTCTGAGCGTCGGCAACGAGCCGCTCCCTTGCCGTGACGCCGTCGCTCGAAGCGTACCAAAAACTCCTCTTGTCTCGCGCTGTCCAGACGAGGAGATGGCCGACCTCGGGCCCGTCCCCCCACAAAGCCTCAACGAAGGCCGCGGTCTCGTGAGTGTCCATATCCCACCGAAAAAAAAGGCCGGGACCTCCACCGATCCCGGCCGCCTCACTTCCGATCCAAGGACTACGTGGCCGCCTTTTGGGCGACCTCGCGATTGTCCACCACCACGCTTCGAAGCATCCTGATCATGCCGTCGATGAGCCCGACGGTATCGGGCGAGAGCTGGGCGACGGCAGTCGGGACGACCTCGGAGTAAGAGACCGAGTCGGCGTTTTGTGTCCGCCTGAGCGTGAGCTTTGTCACGACTCGCGAGACCGCGAGCCGAGCCGACATGAGGTTGATACCGTACAACTTCCACGGCTTGAGGCTCGTGGGAGGGAGCTTGACGACCGTGGGAAGGATCGCGTCAGGCTCGAGGACGAAGAGGAGGACGTTTTGCCCGCAAGCTTGCCCGCGCCCCTCCGTCCCGTCCTCCTTGACGTCGGAGCCAAATTGCGCTTTGGGACAGCCGAGGCAGTTTCGCGCCTTCGGCTCTTCGCCCTCGGCGAGGATGCCGAATCCGGAGATACAGTCGAGGCTCGCGCAGTCGGGAGGGCCCTTGTCTCCTGACCCGTACTTCTCGATGTAGTAACCACGGATCGGGCGCGACCCGATCACAACGCCCGTGATCTCTTTCCGCTCCTCTTGCCCTTGCTGGGCCGGTTGCCAGCTTGTGCCTCCGCCCGAGGGTATCGTGTACCTCGGGAAATCCCACGTCCTGATCTCGGCCCCGCCGAGGTTCTGGTCGAGGATCTCCTTGAAGTCCCCTTCCGAGAGCCCCGCGAGCGCGAGCTCTTCCTTCTCGACCTGTTTCAGGCCGAGGCTTGTCTTCGGCGTGACCTTCGCCACTTCGTTGCTCATGTTTGGGCCCTCCTTGTTGGCCCGGTGCCTTGTGCTCACTTCTTCCTGAATTGGAGCGCGAGCTTTTCTCTGACGCGCAGAAACTCCTTGAGCTCCTCCGGAATCCATTCCGGGGTCATGACTCGAGACGGCGGTCCGCTGCTCTCTCCCTCCTCTCCTGATGGCGCGGAGTGCCAGAGCTCCGGCTCTTTGGCATGGCTCTCCGCGATCTCCTTGATAGTGTACCTCTCCTGGCCGCGCTCGCGCGCGTGCTCTTCCTCGAGCCCGGCCAGAAAGCTCCGGCTCGACTGCGTCGCGAACATGAGGAGCCCGTGATGTTGCGGCAGCTCGATCAGCCGCTTGACGACTTCCTGAGGAGCCGCGGTGACCTGAGGCCAGATCTCGCGGCGGATTCCGAGCTGCCGGACGATCTCGACTCCGCGCGATTCCACGTTGACGGCCACGCTCGCCGTCCCGTCCTCGACGAGCCCCCAGATCAGCCGATCCTCGGCGTCCCTGATGATGCTCTTCTGCTCCTTGACCTGACGCTCGAGATCCGCGACGACGTTCTTTGCGTCCTCGATCACTTGTGCAAGTGCCCTGATTTCCTTCGTGTCCATAGACCCTCCGCCATGCTCACTCAGTTAAATCCCCCTCTCCTCGTCATGGCTCCGAGGAGAGGGGTCCTATGGTCGGCCGATAAATCCGACCTATTTTCCAGACTTGTGCTCGGCGCTCGCGCGCTCGCGGAGCGCCTCAAGGACGGCCTTGAGGCCTTCCTTCTTGCTCTGGAGCGCGTCGTAAATCCACTCGTCGGCCGTGTCCTTTGCCACGAGATGGTAATACGTGCAAGGCCGCGTCTGCCCTGGACGATGGATTCTGGCGAGGAGCTGCTCGTAGTCTCCGAGGGAGTAGTTAAGGCTCCAGAGGATCGCGTAGCGAGCCTTTGTGAGGTCGACTCCGACCGAGCCCGCCTGGACCTGAGCCGCGACGAGGTTTCCCGTTTGCCAGAGCCCGCCCTCGGCCGCGATGTCGTTCCGCCGTCCGCTGAGCTCGCGGCAGTCGCGGCCCATCTGCCGACCCGCCTCGAGAATTTGGTCGAGGTCCGCCTGGAAGCGACAGAAGACGACGACCGGCTCGTCGGGACCGATGTCTTCGAGGAGGTCGAGGAGCGCCTCCTTTTTCGACGTGCCCACGCGGACCGTGTTCCCGACCTCGTCCGTCACGCTACCGCCCGTGATTTGCTGGAGCCTTATGACCTCGACGGCAGCATTGCTTGCCGTGATCAGGTTCTCCTTGACCTTGAGGACCGCGTCGCGGTCGATCGCGGCATAGGCTCGGAGCTCGTCCGGGCTGAGCTTGATGTCGATCCTCTCGTGAAGGACCGGAGGGAGGTCGAGGACGTCGCTCGTCCGCGCGGAGAAAGAGAAGCCCCGCATCGTCTCGCGGATTCTCTCGACGTCGCGGAAGCCGATTACCTTCTCCGCGCCAGGGACCCCGCGAATCGACTGCGTGATCGCGTGGCGTTTCCTAAACGCCCAGAAAGTCCCCTCGAAGGCTCCCGGCTCGACGAATTGTGCCTGAGCCCAGATGTCGAGGACGTCCTTAGGCATCGGCGTCCCCGAGAGCGCGATCCGCTTCGGCGCCTTGGCGAGCCCCGCGACGAGCTTGCCGAGGTTGCCCTTGGCGCTCTTCGCCCGGTGTGACTCGTCGAGGATCACCACATCCCACGGAGCCGTCAGGATCGCTTGCCGCAGAGCCGCGCCCGACGAGCCGCCGTAAGACGCGCTCCCGTGACCGAGGACCATTACCACGTGGCGCGGCATCGTTTTGACCTGCTCGATGACCGCAGTCCTCTTCAGGATGGTCCCGACCTCGTCGACGAGGACGACCCGTCCCTCCCAAGCCGGCGAGCCGTGCTGTCTCCACTGGCGCGGCCACACGGACGCGACCGAGGTCGGCGCGAGGACGAGGACCTTCAAGCTGTCCTTTTGCGCGAGGAGTGAGTTGCAAGCGTCGATGCAAATTTTCGTTTTGCCCGTGCCCATCCCCATGTCGAGGAGGGTACCTCGGCGGGCCATCAGAAAGCCCCAAGCCCTTGCCTGGTGGGCCCACGGCTTTGTCACGGCGTGCGGGACCTCCGGAGGAGGACCGAGGCGGACCGCTTCCGCCGCCGCGTCCTCTTTCCTGGCGTCTTCCGCGAGCGTCCTCACCTCAGGGGCGATGACTGCCGTCGGGAAGAGTTGCAAAACCTTCGACGCGACGCGCGAGATCGCGGGCGCGACCCATACCCGCCGAGCGGGAACAAACTGCCGACCCGGAATTGCCCGGCAAGCGTCGAGATCCGAGATGCTCGCCTGGACGACGATTGATCGTCCCTCGAGAGAAATCGTGGCCATGACGTGACTCCTTCTTTCAACCATGTTTCGCGGGTTATCAGTCCGCGCGGTTGGCCCGTCCAACCGACAAGAGGATACTCTCACGCCGTCGCCCCGGAGTCAAAAAGATTTTTTATCTTTTTTTCACTGCCCGGCCGCGACCCGCATCTCGACGTTGTCGAGAATCCTCTTGACTTCGTCGAGGCTCCTGGCCACGGCGACGATGCCGAAAGCGGCCGCGATCTTGGCTTGCTCCACGTCCTGGATTGCCGTCGTCGTCCCCTTGCCCGCCTTGAGCTCGATCGCGACAAACCGCCCGAGGAAGCAGATCAGGAAGTCCGGAATCCCTCGCCGACCCATGGCCGACCCAAGATTTTTCACGTGCCAGCATTGCGGCCTCGACTTAAGGTAGTGCGCGACTTGATCCCGTAAGTTTGACTCGGGCCTGGCCATTGCGTATTCTCCGCTCGGAGGTTCCATGAAAGTAAAAACCGTTGACATCGAGAGCTTGACCGAGGACCAGAAAAACGCAAGGACTCACGGGGACAGAAACATCGCCTCGATCAAGCTGAGCCTCTCGAAATTCGGCCAGCAAAAACCCATCGTCGTGACACGAGACGGCGTCGTGATCGCGGGCAATGGTACGCTCCGAGCCGCGCGAGAGCTCGGATGGACGTCGATCGCGGTCGTCGAGACGGATCTCGACCCGACTCTCGCCGCCGCCTTCGGCATCGCCGACAATAGGACGGCAGAGCTCGCGGACTGGGACA
>ERZ761584.23-NODE-23-length-56200-cov-33.669819_pt1 | contig 56200 bp, 82 predicted proteins | sample MGYA00512168_ERZ761584 | MGnify/ENA primary metagenome ERZ761584 (study PRJEB28899, sample SAMN03785564) | bioreactor sludge metagenome | biome: EBPR Sludge; feature: EBPR Bioreactor; material: 0.22µm filtered reactor supernatant | place: Saint Lucia: Queensland...
TGATCCACGGCCACGCCTTCACGCCCGAGTACCAGATCACGCTCGAGAGCTCGCTGGACGGCGCCACGTACCAGAGCGCGGCCACGCTCTCGCCGAGGCGCGGGCCCTTCTACGTCTACGGCTGGACGCCCTACTCCGGGCACAGCGAGGCGCGCTACTACCGCCTGACCTTCCCGGCGCGCTACTCCAACGCCACGTTCGGCGTGCTCCCGACGCCGTGGCACATGGGCGAGCTCGTGCTCGGCCGGGCCGTGCAGATCCAGTCGCCGAGGTGGGGCGCCGAGGTCGGCCACCTTCGGCTGCAGTCTCGAGCGGCGAGCCGCGCCGGCTCCACGTCGGCCCAGGACGTGACGGGCCAGGACCAGAGGACGCTGAAGCTCCGGCAGACGTTCACGAGCCTGGACGCGTGGCGCGAGTTCCGCGACTACGTGTTCCGGGGGACCAGCGCCGGCGCCGACCAGGCCATCTGGCTCTGGGACACGACCGACGCGGACGCCGTCATGCTCGGCCGCATGGACTCGAGCTGGAGCACGGCGCGCACCTTCACGGCCGTCAACGAAGGCGACCTGACCATCGTCGAGGACGCCAGCCCCATCAGGTCGACCCTGTAAATCTCCGCAGGAAACCGCTGGTTGTACGGTTCCTGATAGGACGGTTCCTGATAGGACGGTTCTTTGTACGGTTGCGGCCGGGTCCGAATCCCGCCAGTCCAGGCCCGGCTTGTAATGGTTCCTGATACACCCTAAACGCCTCCAGAAGGTCGACCTAATGGGGGCGAAAACACCCTCAAACGGGGATATCCGCACAACCCCGTGAGGCGCGTGGACTTACAGTGCCCGGGCCTCGACCTCTATTACTCCGGGCCGAAAAACAGCCCCAGGGCAGCCCCGGGGCTGTTGACTTAATCATCCTATGTTGTAGGATGCGCATGGTCGGTTGGTTGGGACGGCGGCCAGTAAGTCAAGAGGCCGCGAACCCAGGCAGAGCCCGACCCGGTTCCTTGAAAACCAAATAGCCCCACCTGAGGAGAGCAGAGCTCGAGGGCCGCACGCGGCGGGAGCCAGTCGGATCGGCGCACGGCGAGGATCACGCGAGGCGGAAGGAGTCAGGTGGCAGGGGCGGGGGACCGCAGTCAGGTGTCCCGGCGCCAGTAGTGGCGCCCGAGCAGCACAGCACGAACTCAACCAACAGCCCCGAGCGAGCACGCTTCGCTTCGCTCACGACGCCCGGCCGCGAGGTCAGGACGCCGTGAGGGAAGCGAAGACCGCTCCCGCAAGGAGATAACCATGACCGCCACCGTCAAGAACCTGATCCGCCGCTTCGAGTCGAACAACGGCCGCACGCTCACGATCAGCGCCAAGCGCACGAAGCAGCAGGACGGCCACATGAACGTGGCCGTGCGCTACAAGGGCAGCAAGGCCGCCTTCGGCGACCGCGCCAAGCTCTCGACCGACGAGGCGCTCGAGTACGTGGCCGCGCAGGCGACCAAGGCCATCGAGGCCGGTTGGGTCGAGATCGTCAAGGAGAAGAAGGCCCGCGCCGCCGCCGCGCAGCCGAAGGCGCCCCTGTTCGTCGGCGTCCCGAGCGTCGACGACCTCGACCGCATCGACGCGGCGCTGGCCGAGCGCAAGAGCAGCTACAAGCCGAAGCCGAAGGCCGAGGCCAAGCCGAAGGCCGCGAAGCCCCGGCTGGCCCCGAAGGCCAAGAAGTAGGTGAGGGCAGGGCGCCTCGAGCGCCCTGTAAACCGCGTGCCGGGTCCCAAGCCCCGGCAGACAAGAGGAGGCCACATGCCGACCATGCATCCGTGCTCCGAACCGTGCCGCAGCATCGAGGTGGACGTGCCCGAAGCGTCGTCCATCATGCTCTGGTGCCCGGACGACCGCGTGTTCGTCGAGATCTTCATGGTGGCCAGCGGGCCGGCCATGTACCTCTGGCAGGCGCAGCGCACGGGCATGGGCCACAGCGGCCTGCTGATGCACCCGAGCGCGTTCAAGGCCAAGTAGGTGAGGGCAGCCCTTCGGGGCTGTAAACCGCGTCCCGGTCCCAAGCCCGGGAGTCCAAGGGAGACGAGCCATGACGATCAAGGTCGAGGTCGAGATGCTGGTCGCCGTCAAGGGCATCGGGTTCGAGGTGATCAAGTGAGCGCCTACAAGCCGACCGACGGCAGCAAGCAGACCCAGGTCGTGCCGGTCATCGCCGACACCGAGCGCGTGCACGAGTTCGAGGTGACCGCCGAGTTTCAGGCCGCCGACGCCGGCTGCGGCCAGCGGGCCGGCTGGTATCTGCTCGAGGCGCGGCTCATGGCCCGCAGCGGCAAGCGCAGCCGCAAGGTGGAGCTCGAGCGCTGGCGCGAGGAGCAGATCATGGACCTGTTCGACCGGTTCATGGCCGATTACGCCGACGGCTACGACAGCTGAGAGGTGGGTGAGGGCAGGGAGCGCCGCGACCGAGCGGCCGCCGGTGAGCGCCAGCACGGGCCCGGCAACATGGCCCGCGTCAGCGGCGCCCCTGTAAACCGCGTGCCGGGTCCCAAGCCCCGGCAGTTCAGGAGGACACATGACGCCCCGCATCTTCGGTCTGGTCGGCTCGAACAGCCAGCACACGGTCTACCGGGTCAACGAGCGCGAGAGCTTCGGCACCCGCAAGAGCATCGAGGTCTGGCGCGACGACGAGTGGCAGCCCTGGGGCTGGATGCTCGCGGCCGACCTCGAGCGCAACGCCATCGACCTCAAGGGCGACGCCATCGACATGGCCTGCAGCATGTGCGGCGGGCCGCGCCTCGAGGCCGGCGTCGGCTCCAAGTTCCACGTCTGCAGCCCCGACGCGCTCGACCACGCGCAGAAGAACCTGCAGCGGCGCTGGAGCTGCTGCTGCCGGGCCTGCACGGTGCTCTACGTCAAGCTCGAGCGCATCGACGCCATCGAGGCGCTGCCCTGCGACGGCTGCGGGACGCCCTGCGTCGACTGCCGCTGCGACGCCGACGAGCGCGAGCACGCGATCTGATGGTGGTGAGGGCAGCCCCGGCCAAGGAAGGAGGCCAGCCGGGGCTGTAAACCGCGTGCCGGGTCCCAAGCCCCGGCAGAGGAGGAGACGTGGTCAAGCACTACCGCAACCGCTACCGGCTGCAGGAATGCCCGGCATGGCGCAGCGCCTTCGACAAGGACGGCAAGCAGAAGAAGCAGAGCCCGACCGCGAGGCCGTTGTGGAGCAACGGCCAGCCACCGCCGCCGCTCGAGGCCGAGGTCATCGTCCGCGTCAACGACATCGGCTCGGCCATCGTCGTCGGCTACTTCGTGGAGTACGGCTACCTGGGCCTGCACGTCATGCCGAAGAATCCGCCGGCGTGGTACCGGAAGCAGAACGGCCTCCCGGGCGGCGCCTGGAAGGACTGCCACGTCTTCGGCGCGGAGGTCGGCATCGGGTGAGGGCAGCGGCGCGCCTCGAGCGCGCCCTGTAAACCGCGTCCCGGGTCCCAAGCCCCGGGAGCTTCCAAGGAGACGAGCATGCGCGTTCAGTTCATCGAGCGTCAGAACGGCCCGGAGCGGATGGTGTGCGAGGCCGAGATCGTGTTCGACGACGGCCCGCTGCAGGACATGAAGCTGGTGGGCTTCGCGCTCTGGCGCGGCGCCGACGGCGAGAAGTACGTGACCTTCCCGAGCCGCGCCATCGGCGCCGGCACCGAGCGCCGTTTCTTCGACTACCTCCGCAGCGCCAACGGCAACGTCGAGGACATGCGGCGCGTCAAGGCGTGGATCCTCGAGAGCTGGCAGGCGCACGTCGAGCGGCAGCCGCAGCCGACCACGTAGTGGTGAGGGCAGCCCTTCGGGGCTGTAAACCGCGTGCCGGGTCCCAAGCCCCGGCAGTTCAGGAGGACAAGATGCCCTGCAGCATGACGACGAAGGACGAGTGCCGCACCGCCCGCGAGCGCGAGGTCGCCGGCACCGACAAGCAGCCCGCCGTCTGCGAGCACCACGACAACCCGCAGCCGTGCCCGCTCGGCTACGGGCACCCGGACGGCCAGCCCGCCGGCCTGTGCGTCTGCCGGATCACGCCCGATTTCACGAGCGCCCTGATCTGCACCGCCGTCGAGGGCGGCATCAATTACTGGGCGCGGGTCCGCGGCTACAAGGGACGGCGTGCCGCACGCAACCGCGAGCATCGTCGAGCAGGACGTGTCGCACGAGGACGGCGTGAGGCGCCGCGCCACGCTCGACCGGGCGAAGGTGCTGCTCGGCGTCGAGCGCGTGCTGCGCCCGACCTTCCGCGTGGCCGAGGACATCCGGCGCCAGCTGGCCCTCGCTGCCACGTACGGCACGGCGGACTTCGACGCGGACGTGGCCGACGTCGTGGTCCAGGCCGCCATCTTCGACGAGATCGTGTACGGCTAGGTGAGGGCAGCGGCGCGCCTCGAGCGCGCCCCTGTAAACCGCGTCCCGGTCCCAAGCCCGGGAGTCCACAGAGGAGGAGAACCATGCAGGCTGTTCTGATCACGCTGGCCGGCGAGCAGGCCGACATCAAGCCCGCCGGCTACCTGGGCGGCGAGTGGTTCGGGCGCTACAAGAAGGCGTGCGACTCAGTCGGCGCCCGCTTCAACCCGAGCACGAAGTCGCAGCGGCTCGAGCTGCGCTCCGTCGCCGACGCGTGCGAGGCCCTGCGCTCCGCCGGCCTCGTGCCGCGTGTCGCGCCCGACGTGGTCAAGGCCGTCGAAGGCGTGCACGAGCAGCAGGCCCAGGCCGCCGCCGTCGTCGCGCAGCGCGTGGAGCTCGCCACGGTCGCGGCCCTCGGCGGTCGCGGCCCGATGCCGTTCCAGGCCGAAGACGCCGCTTGGCTCGCCGGGCGCGGCTCCGGCGTCCTGACGCACAAGATGGGCCTGGGCAAGACCGTAATGGCGCTCCTGGCCCTGCCGCCAGCCGACAAGGCCGGCGTGGTGGTCATGTGCCCGAAGTCGATCAAGGGCGTCTGGGAGCGGCACCTCAAGGTGTGGCGCCCCGACTTCCAGCGCGTGATCGTCCTCTCCGGGCGCGGCAGCTTCCGCTGGCCGACCATCGGCGAGGTGGTGATCACGAACTACGACATCCTGCCGACCGCCGAGCGCGACGGCCGTTCGTGGACCGTGCCCGTGGCGCAGCCGACCTCGCCGATCTGGCTCGTGGCCGACGAGGCGCACGTGCTGCGGAACAGCAAGACGAACCGGGCGCGCTCGTTCAAGGCGCTGCGCAAGCTCGCCTCGGCCAAGGCGTACCTGCTGACCGGCACGCCTCTGGTCAACAAGCCCTCCGACCTCTGGAGCGTTCTGGACGCCGCCGACCTCGCCCGCGAGGCCTTCGGGTCCTGGGCAGCCTTCGGGCGCCTCTACAACGCGCAGGCCGACGGCTGGGGCGGCACGGCCTGGGGCAGCCCCTCGCCCCAGGTCGCGGCGCTGCTCCGCAAGGTGTGCCGCTCTCGGACGTTCGAGGAGGTCGCCCCGGACGTGCCGCGCATGGACGTGGCCGAGCGGCCGGCCCCGATCGACGCCACGACCCGGCAGCTGTGCGATGCGGCCGTGGACGCGCTGCGCGAGGCCGGCATCGACCTCGACGGAGCGGTGGCGTACCTCGGCGGCGGAGGCCACAAGCCGACCGGCGAGAAGGCACAGATCGCGTTCGAGGCCCTGTCGGCGGCTCGCAAGGCGCTGGCCGTGGCCAAGATCCCGACCATGCTCGAGGCCGTCGAGGAGTACGAGGAGCAGGAGGAGCCTGTGCTCGTGTTCTCGGCACACCGGGCCCCGGTCGAGGCCCTGGGCCAGCGCGACGGGTGGGCCGTGATCCATGGCGACGTGTCGGCCGAGGAGCGCTCGCGCATCGAGGCGTCGTTCCAGGCCGGCGAACTCAAGGGCGTGGCGGCGACCCTGACCGCCGGCGGCTTCGGCCTCACGCTCACGCGGGCGCGGTACGCCCTGTTCGTCGACAAGTGGTGGAACGACGCCGTGAACGACCAGGCCCGCCACCGCATTCACAGGATCGGCCAGACCGAGGTGCAGCTGGTGACGGAGCTCGTGGCCGACCACGACCTCGACGCCCGAGTAGCGCAGATCCTGCGCACGAAGGCCGGCTGGAGCAAGCCGGTGGCCGACGCCGAGTTCGGTGCCGGTCCCGTCTCGCAGAAGGCCACGCCGGCCGCCGCCCTGCCAGCGCCTGAGACGTTCGAGGCGCCACAGGCCCGGATGGCCCGGGAGCGGGAGGTCGTCGCTCAGGCAGCCGCACAGGCGGCCAAGGAGTGGTGCCTGAGGTGTGGTCAGCAGGCCACACTCAGCGACCGGGGACTCTGCCCGGCGTGCGCCAGCGGCGGCCGGCGGCCGGCGAAGTCGGCGCTCGAGCGCTGGGCCGAGCACGGCCTGCTCGCGCTCTCGGGCCTCGACCCCGACCGGGCCCGCGAGGTCAACGGCGTGGGCTTCAACAAGCTGGACGGCGAGTTCGGGCACAAGCTCGCCGGGCGCCTCCCGGCGCTGACGGACCGGGAGTGGTTGGCGGCCGTGCGCATGCTGCGGAAGTATCACCGGCAGATCGGCCCGCCGCCCGGCGCCGACGGTGCCGACTTCGATCCCGCGTAGGTGAGGGCAGGGCGCCTCGAGCGCCCTGAAACCGCGAGCCCGGTCCCAAGCCCGGGCCAAGGAGGAGGACCATGAAGACCGTCGTCGTCGCACTCCTGCTGCTGGCCGGGCCAGCGCACGCCATCGTGAACGGCTACGAGACGAAGCTCGAGGCCGTCGCCGCCCTCGGCCTCATCGGCCAGGAGCACCATTGCACGGCGACCCTGGTGGCGCCGGCCGTGGCGTTGACCGCCCGGCATTGCTGGGGCGTGGTCGGATGGACGGGCGACTTCGAGGCCCGCTTCGTCGGAGGCCAGACCGCACACGTCATCGCTTGGCACGTCTCGAGCACCGACGACGTGGCCCTGGTCTACTTCGCCGGGCCTGTCGAGGGCGTGCTGCCCATGCCCGTCCTGCTGGCCGAGCCACAGAAGCCGGCCGGCCTCATCCTCGCCGGGTGGGGCATGCAAGGCCCCGGCCTCAACGAGGGACCGAGCGACCAGCTGCTCGCCTGCGACACGGAGCTCCGGCAGGGCAGCGGCGTGGCCTTCCGGTCTGCCTGGGACTCGAGCGGGCCAGGATGCGGGCCGAACACGAGGGACTCTGGAGGCCCAGCCCTGCTCTACTACCGGAGCCGTCTGGTCATCGTCGGCGCCATCGTCGGCCCGACCAGCGCAACGCCGCTCTGGAACGTCTCGAGCGACCCCGCCTTTGCGGCGCTCCAGGCCGGTGACTTCTGATGACGCCCGCCCGCATTGCCGTTGCCGTCATGCAGCGGCTGCTCCCGCCGCGCTCGAGCGAGGTCGAGGTCACGCTTCTGGCGACGCACATGGCCTACATCCGGCTCGAGGGCCGGCGGCAGGAGCTCCCGAACCCGCACGCCGTGGCCGAGGCCGCACGCATCGCCAAGCGCATCCTGGCCGGCTACAGCCGCGTGCAGCAGCGGAAGCTGCGCCCCGACGAGCTCAAGCCGAACCGCCACAAGGTCTCGAGGTTCTACCTCAGGCAGTACGAGCGGGCCTGGGTCACGGTCATGGAGGACGTATGAGCGACCTGCCCGTACGCTGCGAGCCATGCCTCGGGCGCGGCTACCGTGGCCGCTGGAGGCCCCGCCACAACACGAAGGCCTGGAGACTCGAGACCTGTCGGACGTGCGGCGGCACCGGCTCGTTGCCGGAGGACAGCCGCAAGCGCAAGCGACCTCACGCCATCAAACCCATGGAGGACGACGATGCCGAAGACCGTGAAAGCCCTGGTGATCACCGGCCCCTCGACGAGCGAGTGGGCATTCCGTGACGTGCCCACCGATCTCGACTCGCTGCAGGCCATCGTCGGCGGCTCGATCGAGTGCCTCTCGTTCGCGGGCCTCGAGCTGATCTGCAACGAGGAGGGCAAGAACGAGGGCCTGCCACTGACCGTGGCCCTCTGCGAGCGCGACGGTGCCGAGGTCATCCTGCACGACATCATCGCCGGACCGCTCATCGTGCACGGCAGCATCGACAACCGCAACGAGGGCGCGATGCTCGGCCTCTCGCCGCTGCAGGAGGCCGCCCTCAAGTACTGGCGCGACCTCGACTGGCGCATCGGCCTCAGGATCGGCCTCGCCGTCACGGTCGACGGGCCGTTCATCAGGCCGAACATGCCGTGGTGAGGGCAGCGGCGCGCCTCGAGCGCGCCCTGTAAACCGCGAGCCCCGTCCCCGTCCACGTGGGCCGGGTGAAGCGCGACGTCCTGTGCCACCTGAAGCCCCTCGAGCCGCTTCGGCGCGTCTACATGGTGCCGACAGGGACCAGGGCGACCAGCGCGAGCGAGGGCCTCTGGTGGGCCGATCCGCACTCGATCAAGATGACCGGCTTCGACCAGCACGACGCGATCCACTACGGCCTGATCGTCCCGGCCGACGCCATCGAGCACAGCGCGGCGACGTGCTGGTGCCACTAAGGAGGAGCGATGAACTGCCAGTTCTGCGAGGCCGAGGCCGACTACACGGTCGACCTCAGCAAGCAAGACCCCAAGAGCAAGGCGGGTGTGGTGGGCCGCTGCGTCCGCCACTTCGCGCCCTGGAACCGCCCGCACGCGACCATGGTCCACGAGGTGCCCCCGGTCATCACCGATGCGGCTCTCAGCGACGCGGAGCGCCCGGCGCCGCCCGAGGGCGAGCCGAAGGCCAGGGCGAAGCGCGCCAAGAAGGAGGGCCCGGCCGACACCGGGTTCGACCACGCGTGAAGGCCGGCGAGGCGTTCATCCTCAACAGCCTGGGCTGGCTCGGCGCCACGATCTCGGGCCTGCTCGTCTACGACCACGCCATCAAGCAGGGCAGGTCGGCCGACGTCGCCGTGCTGGTCGGCTTCATGGGCGTGTGCCTGACCTTGAACCTCATCGGGGCCATCGTGTGCGCCCTCATGGCGCCGGCCGAGGGCTGGCACGGCAAGTGCTCGCGCTGCGGCTCGAGCGCCGACCTGTGCGACGACGACCTCTGCCTCGGCTGCCATGAGGAGAGCGGCGTCTGGTGCTCCTGGGCCTCGGGCCAGCGGAGGCGGCCATGAGACTCAACCTGAAGCGCCTCGAGCGCATCCTCAAGAACGTTAGCGCCACCTGTGCCGACTGCAACGATCCGCACGGCATCCTGTTCTGTGGCGAGTGCGGGCGGCACGACGACGACTGCACGTGCGACGGCTGCGAGCCCGAGCACACGGAGGAGTGCGACATGGACGAGGACTGCACCTGTGGCGCGAAGCGCGCCAAGGCGCGGCCGCATCGCTGCGCCCTCACGCGTGCGCTGAAGCAGGTCCAGGCCGAGCTCGGTCAGCAGCGCACGACCGCCATGCGGCACCTGCATTGGAGCGCCGTCGACCCGGCGCCACTCTGCGGCACCGGCATGCTCGGGCCCGGCCTCCGGGTCCACTACACGAAGGCCCGCAAGACCGACTGCTACGCTTGCCGGCGCGCCTTCCGGCTCTCGGTCAGCCGGCCAGCGAAGCGCTAAAAACCTGTTGAAAACAAGGGGTTTTTAGGAGATCATCCCAAGGTCCGCATTCTCAAGAGAGAGAGGAAACGATGAGCGAGCAGCAGGCCCAGGGCGCCGCCAAGCGGCGCATCTTCACGCAGCAGGAGCGCGACCTGATCCGCAAGACGGTCGCCAAGGACCTCGAGCCCAACGAGTTCGAGCTCCTGATGTACCGCGCCGAGGCGACGGGCCTCGACCCGCTGGCGAAGCAGCTGTACGCCAGCGTCCGCCGCAGCCGCGACAACGACGATAACTGGGTCCGCAACGTGACCATCGAGGCCCAGATCGACGGCCTGCGCCTCACGGCCGACAGGACCGGCACGTACGCGCCCGGCCGCGAGACCGTGTTCGGCTACAGCGACAAGGGCGAGCTCGTGAGCGCGACCGTCTACGGCAAGAAGCTCGTGGCCGGCGTGTGGCACGAGGTTTCCGCCGTCGCCATGCTCGCGGAGTACCAGCAGAAGACGCGCAGCGGCGCGCCGAATGCCATGTGGGCCAGGATGCCCCACTCGCAGCTGGCCAAGTGCGCGGAGGCCCTCATGCTGCGCAAGGGCTGGCCCGCCGACCTGAGCGGTATCTACACGTCGGACGAGATGGCCCAGGCCGACAACGAGCCCGCGCCCCAGGCCGCGCCGCCCTCGACCCCGCCGCCGCCGGCCGCGCCGAGCAGGCCCGCGACCAAGCCCGAGCCGAGCGAGGGCAGCGACGAGCAGGGCGCCAAGAACGACGCCCTGGCGGCCCGGCTCAACGCCGTGGCCGAGGAGCTCGCCAAGGCCACGGGCAGCAAGCCCGCCGACGTGGTGGGCGAGTACTCGCAGTTCTCGAAGGACGGCCGGCTCGCGATCTACGACAAGGGCCCCAAGAAGGGCAAGCCGATCCACTTCACGACGCCGAGCGAGTGGCGGAAGTTCAGCCGCACCGCCGAGGGAGCGCACAAGTGGCTCGAGGCCACGCTGCACAAGATGCAGGAGAGCCTCGACGCTCTCAGGCCCGACGCGGCCGGCGACCAGAGCGACCAGGACCACGTCGACGGCATGGGCCAGGACGAGTAGCGCCATGAGCGAACTGCTCGACGACCTCATCGCCAACATCGAGCAGGAGCGCGGCAAGGCCCTCCGGGCGGAGATCACGCCCGGGGGGCGCACGCAGCCGATCGCTTCTGACATCGATCCCGACTCCTGCCTGCGCCGGCAGGTATTCGAGCTCACCGAGAGCGCCAAGAAGCTCCCGATCACGCCCGACCTGAAGGCGCGCTTCGACGTGGGCATCCTCTGGGAGCGGCGCATCCTGGCCGAGCTCCACAACCTCGGCTACGACGTCGTGGAGGGCCAGACCCGCTTCGAGCTCAAGGGCCGGAGCGGCCGCGTCGTCCTCTCGGGCAAGATCGACGGCAAGCTCGCATGGCCGCCGAGGTCCAGCCACGACCCGGCCGGCCGCGTCCTCGCCCGGGTCAAGTTCCCGTTCGAGATCAAGAGCATGCACCCGAGCATCTTCGGCCGCTACCGCACGGCGGCCGACCTCATGGAGTCGCCGTTCCACCGGCGCTACGTCTACCAGCTGCAGGCGTACATGCTCGGCCACGGCGTCGACGAGGGCCTGTTCATCATCACGAACTGCCTGGGAGCGTGGCGCCTCGTGCCGGTCAAGCTGGACCTCGACCTCGCGGAGCAGCTGCTCGGCTTCGCGGAGCGCATCCTCGAGGCGGCCGAGGCGTACCGGTTCATCAGGGAGGTGCGAAGAACGACAAGGACCCCATGCTCAAGGCCTGGGAGGGCCTGGAGCACGGCGACCGGCTACACCAGCGACACGGACGAGTGCTCGCGCTGCGGCTTCCTGGGCGCCGTCTGCGAGCCACCCTGGCTCTCGGCGCCGGCGCCCGAGACCCTCGAGCTCCCGGCCCTGCGCGAGGCCGTCGACGTCTGGCGGCGCACCAGGGACGCCGCCGCCGAGCACGCCCGGGCCGAGAAGGAGATCAAGGAGAAGGCCAAGGCGGCCGGCGTCGCCGTCGTGACCTGCGGCGACGTCGTGGTCAGCGTCAAGGAGGTTAACAAGAAGGGCTACTCGGTGCCGGCCAAGACCGAGCGGCACGCGAGCATCAAGGTGCTGCAGGAGGGCAGCGACGATGAGTGAGGCCAGCCCGACCAAGATCAGCAGGGCCAGGAAGGCGTGGCTCCGCAAGGTGCGCGCCACCATCAAGGCCAAGAGGAGGAGCCGAAGGCCCATCACACGGAGCGGCGACGGGCAGCTGCTCGCGGTCCTGACCTCGGCGAAGGTCGCCAGGATGCGCGAGCTCGCGGCCGCCGGCGTGCCGGTGTCCGACCTCGCGCACAGGTACGGCGTGAACTACCGCACCGCCTGGGCGGCCATCACGCGCAGGACGTGGCGGTGAGCGAGCGCGAGGGCGGCTACGTCGACGTGATGTACCGGCTCGCGACCGACCCGGACTACCTCGCGCTGTCGTCCGACGCCCGGCTGGTGCTCCTGACCCTCATGCTTCTGCTCCACGAGGGCGGGCCCGCGACCGGCTTCGGCCGGCTCAACATGGAGGACTTGACGGAGTCGAGCGGCCTCGACCACGGCGCGTGTGTCGAGGCCCTTGACGAGCTCTGCCGCAAGCCCGACCTCGAGCGGCCCTGGCTCGTGCGCGAGGGCAGGCTCCTGTGGATCCGCAACATGTTCCGCTTCCAGGGCAGCTACAGGCACCCTCGCACGCTGCAGGCTGTCCTGCGGCGCATCGAGTCGGAGCACGGGAAAACCAGCATCGGCAAGGCGTTCGTCGCCTACTACCGGAAGGAGGAGTGACCCATCATGGCGGGTTCGGAGCGGTCAACGAACGGGCAGCGAACCCACTCCGAACCCGCTCCGAACCCTTCGGCTACAGCTACAGCTTCCGCTTCAGCTTCCGCTTCCCAGAATCCCCTAGGGCTAGAGCTATAAAGGCAACCAGCGTGCCAGGAGAAGGAGACATGGACAACGCGACCACGCGCCGGGAGAAGGTCAGGGCAGCGCTCAAGGCGATGGGCCTGCGCCTGCGCATCGAGGACCAGCGCAAGCTACGCGACATGGTGGCCGAGGTCATCAAGCGCGGCCCGGTGCCGCCGAGGGCCCGCAGGTGAGCGGCCTCAGCGACGACCGCTATGCCGAGGAAGTCGTCCTCGGCGCCTGCATGCTCGACGCGGCTGCGATGGAGCAAGCCCTGACGCTCAAGGCCGAGGACTTCGGCACGCCGGCGGCGCGAGAGGCCTTCGGCGCGATGCGCGACCTCGCGCTGGCAGGCGTGCCGGTCGACCCGGTGACGCTGCGGGCCGAACTGGTGAAGCGCGGCAGCATCGAGCGCGTCGGCGGGCCCGGCTGGATCGCGGGCCTGATCGACGGCGTCCCGAGGATGAGCAACCCGGAGGCGTGGCTCTCCATCGTGCGGCGCAAGGCACAGAACCGACGCATGGGCCTGCTCGGGCAGAAGCTCGCGGCCGCAGCCCGGGGCGGCGAGGACGACCTCGTGGACCGCGCCATGAAGGCCGTCATGGGGGAGCAGGAACGCTCGACGACCTCGAGCGCCTACTCGCCGGCCGAAGCCCTCAAGCGCACGACCGAGCTCATCGAGAAGTGGCACGCCCCCGACGGGCAGCACGGCGTGGCCTCGGGCCTCGAGGAGCTCGACGAGATCGTGGCCCCGATCACGCCCGGCCGTCTGGTGATCCTGGGCGCCCGGCCAGCACAGGGCAAGACCTCGCTGGGCCTCGCCGTCGCCGACACCGTCGTAGCCGACGGCCAGGGCGTGGCCCTCATGTTCTCGATGGAGATGAGCGTCGAGGAGCTCACGCTGCGGCGCCTGTGCCAGCGCGCCGGCATCGACTCCAAGGCCGTCCAGAAGGGCCGCATGGTCGAGAAGGACTGGTCCAGGCTCGCGGCCGCCTTCGGCGAGCTCAACGGACGGCGCCTATTCATCGACGACACGCCCTCATTGACCGTGCCTGACATGCGCGCCCGGGCGCGGCTCCTGCGAGGCCAGCAGGGCCAGCTCGACGTCATCGTGGTCGACTACCTGCAGCTGATCGGGTCGGATCGGCGGTACGACACCCGGGAGCGAGAGGTCGCCACCATCAGCCGCAGCCTCAAGGCCATGGCCAAGGACTTGAACTGCCCCGTCGTCGCTTGCGCGCAGCTGAACCGCAACGCCGAGGGCAGGAAGGACGGCCGGCCCGAGATTGCCGACCTGCGCGAGAGCGGCGCCGTGGAGCAGGACGCCGACCTGATCGTGCTGGTCTGGCGCAAGGTCGAGTACACGCACAAGCCGGAGGATGAGGGCTATGCCGACCTCATCATCGCCAAGCAGCGCAACGGCCCGACGGGCATGGTGACCGTGCGCTTCGACCGGCCGACCTCGGCATTCTCGAACGTGAGGCAGCCATGAGGCTCGTCATCCTCGACGGGCCAGCGGCCGGGCAGGCCTTCGTGTGGCCAGGGCCAGCGCTCGAGATCGGCACAGGGACGACGCCAGACCTGCCGCCCTTCGAGCTCGGCTACCAGCCGAACCCGTACGCGCTGCTGCTCGTCCACGATCTCGAGCTCATGCACTGTGACGTAGCGTTCTACCGCTTCAGGACCAAGGAGAGGAGAATCCAATGAACCTGAGGGAGCGCCTCAAGGCGCTGGTGGAGGAGATGGAATCCGAGGCGCTCCGGCTTCGTGACGTGCGTAACTACTCCGGCAGCGTCATCGGCCCGTGGGCGCGCAAACTGGCCGCCATCCTCGCAGAGAGCGAGAGCGACCCGCAGCAGAAGATCCTCAACTGCGACTGCCAGTGCGGCGGCACGGGGCTGATCGGCGTCGCCGTCTCAAGGGCCGAGCACGCGTGCGGCGGCGACGAGCGCAGCTGCGCCCGCATCTGCCCCGTGGAGGTCGAGGCCTGCGAGACGCGGCCCTGCGAGTGCGCCTGCCACAGCGCTGGCCGGCTCGAGCGGCTCCTGACGACCAAGGCCCCGCTCGGCCTCGAGCGCCGGGAGCTCCCGACGAGCATCAGCCTCGCGCTGGCCAGCGAGAACGAGGCCGAACGGGCCATGTGGCAGCTGTGCGGCGGTCCCCGGGGCGACCGCTGGCGCATGACCGTGCTCGCCAGCATCGACCACGGCGCCCTGCACGTCAGCATCGCGCACTCGCACCGGTACCCGACCTGGGGCGAGATCAAGGCCGTGCGCGCCTGGGCCTGGGACGAGGACACCGAAGTCGTCATGGTGCTCCGCCGGCGCGACTACGTCAACGTGCACCCGAACTGCTTTCACCTGTGGACCAGCGCATGCGGCAGGGAGGGCCGCTGACCATGCTTCGCGTCGGCGACCGGTTCCAGTTCATCGAGGGAGAGGAGGGCACGTTCGAGGTGACACGCGTTACGCCGAGCGGGGCCAGCTACCGCACGACCAGGACGAGGCACGTGGAGATTCTCGACGACGAGGGCAACATCGCCCGCACATTCGACGCTCGCGACAGCCGCACTCACCACATCAGCCGCAACGCGCACGTCCGACTTCTATCGCGGCAGGAGGGCCGCTAGGCCATGACCGAACGATGGTGCCGAATCTGCGCCTCAACGACGGGCGCAGCGTGCCGGCTCGACGAGAACTGCACGTGCTACCACGCGCCAGAAGAGCACGACCTCGCCATGACACCGCTCGCCGAGCCCGTGTTCATCCTGCGGGCGCACGACCGCTGCGCCCCGGCGGCCGTGCGGGACTGGGCGCACCGGGCCAGGAACCTGGGAGCGCCCCAGGCCAAGGTCGAGGGAGCAATGAACGTGGCCCTCGAGATGGAGGCGTGGCAGCGGCTCTACGGCTGCAAGACGCCAGACTGATGCACAAGAACCAGCACTACAAGCAAGCGCTCCTCAGGAGGAGAACTATGGGCGACATGGCGGACGCCATCATCGACGACGGCATCGCCGTCGAGTGCGGCCTCGACCCGGATCACGAGCCCGGGGAGCAGCGCGCCCTCGAGCGCGAGGAAGGAAAGCGCGACCTGGGCCTCGAGATCGCCGCAGCCGTCGCGGCCGACCTCGTGACCAGGGCCAGGGAGTACGCGGTCGAGCTCGCGCACCTGAGGTGCATCACGATCGACGACGTGAGGCGGGAGCTCGCGCAGCGCAGCCCCGCCGACTACGCGCCCGGGAACTGGCTCGGCGCCATCTTCCGGGGGCGGCAGTGGGTCCGCTGCGGCTACACCCGCAGCACGCACAAGGGAGGCCACGCCAGGGCCGTCAGCGTCTGGCGCCTGGAGAACCTGCCGTGCACGTGCGCGACGAGGCCTCGCTCGCGATGAACGGCTGGCACGTCGTCATCCTCTGCGTCGTGGCGTTCCTGGCCGGCGTCGGCCTGAGCGTCATCTTCGAGGCCCTGCGGCCAAGGACGAAGCGCGACCTCGACGAGGCCATGAGGCCCAGGGCGAGGCGCGACATCGACCTCGTGCTCTCGGCCATCATGCTCGAGAAGGGCAACGCGTTCGACTGCCCGCTCTGCGGCCATCGGCTCGGCCAGCATGACGGGAACAGGAAGTGCCACGCCTGCCACGCGTCGCCACCGGTCAGCCGGGAGGCCTACGACTCATGGCGTCCGTGCTGAGGCCTTGACACGAGGCGCAACAGGAGCGCAAACTCGCCCCTGTTGCGCCCCATTCACGAGAGAGGAGGAGGGCAACATGGCGACCAAGATGGACCCAGAGGTGAGGGTGGCAGGCGAGGTGCTCCGGCAGCTGGGCAAGCTCCCGCCGGCTGCGCGGATGCGCGTCTCGCAGTACGTGTACACCCGCATCTTGCAGGACACGCCCCAGGAGGCGCCCGTGAACCTGCCGTTCGACCCGGAGCCGTCGCTGTGACGGCCCGGCTGCTCGCGCTCGCGCTGGCTGTCCTGGCCAGCGGGTGCACGGCGAGCGTCAGCCTGCTGCAGAAGGGCGGCGCGGCCCAGGCCGCGAGCGCCGCGACCGCCGAGAGCCTCGTGGCGGAGCGCCTGCTCTGTGCCGGCTACAAGCCGGCCGACGTCGAGGCCATCCTGCGCGACGCCGGCCTCACGCCCGCCAACGCGCACAAGATCGTCGCCCTCGAGGCCGCTCGCCCGGCCTGCAGCGACGGGAGGTAAGAACCCATGCGCCGAATCGCCCTCGTCCTGCTGGCACTGGCCTGCGTCGTCCTCATGGTCGCCTGCTGGTGGCCCACGAACACGACCGAGGTCAACGTGGCACAGCAGGTCACGGTCGCCCCGCAGCCCTCGCCGAGCCCGACCGCCGCCGGCTGCGACGTGCGCGCCCTCGACGCCGGCACGGCCGGCGACGTCTACATCGCCGGCCAGGGCGAGGAGGTCGGTCTGGTCCTGTCGGCCATCGGCCCGCAGGCCGAGCTCCCGACCGGCTGCCTCGCCGGGGCGGCCTGGGACGCGCCGACCGGGCCGTGCACGCTCGGCGGCGGCTCGCCCTCGAGCGCGACGCTGCGCATCGGCCAGAACGCGATCAGCGGCGCCACCTGCACCACGAGGGCCAGGCTCGGGCAGCTGTCCTCGAACTCGATCACGGTCTCGGTGAGGTAGGTGGGCCTCAGCGAGAAGCTCGCAGGCTGGTGGATCACCCGCCGGCTGAAGGCATGGAAGGAGGCGGCTGTGACAGGGAAGCTCACGGGCGGCGCGAAAGCGGCATGGGACGCACTCAACGGCTGGAAGTCGGTCATCCTGACCGTGCTCCTGACCGTGCAGCTGTGGTGCAAGAGCGCCACCTGCCCGGGCCCGCTCGACACCATCGTCGGCTACGCCGACCCGATCATCAAGGCCATCGGCTGGAACCCGGCCGACGCGGCCGTGGCCCCGACCGCCATGCTCGCGGCGGGCCTGACCATCTTCACGTTCGGCTCGGCGGTCAGCAAGGCGTTCCGCGAGTACCGGGCCGGCGTGCCGCTGCGGCACCTGCGCTCGACCCCGCCCGAGGCCATCGACGCGTCCAAGCTCAAGTGAGCAGAGGGAACATGAGCAGCGAAGCCGTCGTCGTCCAGGCCGAGCCCGAGTCGATCCGGGTCGAGAAGCTGCAGATCAGCGGCATAGGCCCCGACTACGAGATCCTCGACGAGAACGGGCAGCCCATCAAGGCCGCGAGCATGGTCGTGGTCTACTTCAACCGGGCGAGCAAGCTCGTCGTCGGCGACCTCTACGTCGGCGGCGAGGCGAAGCCCCGCTTCACGAACCTGCCCATCATCAAGATCGGCTATGAGGCCGCGCAGACCCTCAGCGCGACCGCCAAGGCCGCAGCGAAGGCCAAGCGGTGATCCATCGCCGGACGCCGCTCAGGCGCAGCAGCAAGCCGCTGCGCCGCACGCGGCGTCCGGCAGCCGTCCGCCGCATCGGCCCGAAGCGCGCCCTGAAGAACGCGCACGACGCCCTGGCCCTGCTCATCAAGGACCGCGACGGCCGGCGCTGCGTCATCGACCTCGAGCGCTGGCGACCGGGCAAGGAGCACACGTACTGGCTCCCGCTCCAGGCCATGCACGGCATCCGGCGCGAGTACCGAGGCACGACCTTGGACTCGCGCAACCTGTTCACCGGCTGCGCCGGCTGTCACAAGTACTTCACCGAGCACTATGAGGAGTGGACCGAATGGCTGCGAGAAAAGATGGGGGCCGACGCGCACGAGGCCCTGCGGCGAGTGGCACTCGCAAGACCGAAGCTCGACCCGCTCGAGGCGCTCGCGGCGATTCGCGCCGGCGGGGACTGGCGAGCGGAGCTCCTGCCGGGCCAGACGTGGCGATGGTTCACGACCCCGGTGACGAGCGATCCGGCCTGCGCATCGAGGAGCGACGCCTCGACGACCTGAAGCCCTGGCCAGGGAACGCCAGGATTCACCCGGAGCGCAGCATCAAGGCCATCGCGGCCAGCGTCAGGAAGTTCGACCAGCGCAAGCCGATCATCGTCTGGCGCGGCATGGTCGTCGCCGGCAACGGCACCCGGGACGCGATGATGGCCCTCGGCCTCGAGCACTGCAAGATCCTCGACGTGACCTCAAGGCTCAACGAGGCACAGGCGCGGGCCTGGGCCCTGGCCGACAACCGCGTGCAGGAGCTCTCGCAGTTCGACTACCCGGCCCTGGCCGACATCCTCCGGCAGCTGCCGCAGGAGCTCCGCGAGGCGGCCGGCTTCGAGGCCTTCGAGCTCGAGCCCCTGCTCGCCGCCGCCTGGGGCGGCAGGGTCCAGGCCGTCAAGTTCGGCGCCACCGAGGAGGAGGCCCAGGTCATCGACGCGGCCATCGCCCGCGTGCGCGAGGCGGAGTCCATGCCCGACATGGCCGAGGGCCGCGCCCTGGAGCTCATCGCGGCCGACTTCATGGCGGGTGCCTGATGCGCCTCATCCGACTGCCGCTCTCGCAGGTCACGCCGAACCCTCGCAACGCCCGGCAGCACAGCGCCAAGGACCTCGGGCAGCTGGCGCTGATCCTCAAGACCGTGGGCCAGATCAAGCCGATTGTGGTGCGCGGCCCCGAGAACCTCATCGTCGCCGGCAACGGGACGTTCGAGGCCCTGCGCATGGTCAACGCCGACTCGGTCCTGGCCGTGCGAGCGGACGAGCTCACCGAGGCCGAGGCTGACGCCTACGGCATCGCCGACAACAGGACCGCCGCGCTCTCGGAGTGGGACTATGGCCTCGCAGCGGCCCAGGTCCGCGACCTCGACAAGGCCCTGCTCGACATGGTCGGCTTCAGCGACCAGCAGCTGGCCGCCCTCGACGACTGGAAGCCGGCAGAGGTCAGCGACGAGGAGATCGACACCACGGGCAAGGGCAAGAAGGGCGACAGCTCGCTGCGCTACTACAAGGCCACGCCCGAGCAGGGCGCCGTGATCCAGGCCGCCATCGACGCGGCCGCGCAGCCGACGCCCGGCGCCGCCATGGCCTACTTCTGCAAGGTCTACGTCGAGCAGGACCAGTAGATGCCGCCGACGATCAGGCTCGCCGTGCCGTCCTGGGATCAAGACCCGGGGCTGTCCGCGCCTCCCGGCCTGCTCGTGAGCTTCTACTACTTCAAGGGCTTCGCCGACCCGGCCAAGCGCGCCCCGTACCGCGACTGGGTCATGGACTCTGGCGCGTACTCGGCCCATCAGGTCGGCGCCGACATCGACCTCGACGCCTACATCGACAAGGCCAAGGAGCTCCTGGCCAGCGACCCGACCCTGAGCGAGGTCTACGCTCTCGACGTCATCGGCGACTGGCGGGCCTCGCTCAAGAACACCGAGCGCATGTGGGCAGCCGGCGTGCCTGCCGTTCCGTGCTTCCACGCGAACGAGCCCTGGGACGTGCTCGTGGGCCTCGCCCGTGACTACCCGAAGATCGCACTCGGCGGCGTGGCCCTGGCCAGCATGCACTTGAAGCTCAGGTGGGCGCAGCAGTGCTTCGCGAGGGTGTGGCCCAAGAAGATCCACGGCTTCGCCTACGGGAGCGAGACGTACATCCTCGCGCTACCCTTCCACAGCGTCGACAGCGCGAACTGGGCCGTCGGTCCGCTCACGTTCCAGAAGTGGTCCGCCTTCGGCCAGGAACACATGGCGTGGGCCCACCTTCCGCGCTGGTACACGAGCATGAAAGGCCGCTCGAAGGAGGTCATGCTCAAGGCCGAGATCGAGTACTACCTCAGCCTCGAGCGGCAGGCCGCGAGCCGCTGGCGCAAGGCCATGGCCGAACTGGAGGCCGCATGATCCGCGTGGCGACCTGCGTGCCGGAGCAGCGCAAGGACCGGGCCCCGAAGCTCGAGTGGCTCGAGGGCGCCATCGACCGCACGAAGCCCGACCTGTTCCTGACGCCCCAGGAGTACCTCGGTGGGCACTGGGTCATGCCGCACGACCAGCACATCGAGGCGGCGTGGTTCGAGCGCGAGCTCTCGGCCCTGGCCAAGCGCAAGAAGGTCGCGCTCGGCGTCGGAGCGACGGTGCAGCAGGCCAGCGGCGGCGCGACCCAGGACTACGCGTTCTTCGGTCCAGACGGCACGCACCGGGGGACGCACCGGAAGTTCGCGCACCCGGGCTATGACGACGTGCGGGCCGGCGGCGCCGGCCGGCTGTGGCCCGAGACGAGCTACGCGGCCAGGACGCGCCCCGTCGAGATGCCGGAGCTCGGCCTCAAGGTGGGCACCGTCTTCTGCTGGGAGGTGTTCTCGCTGAGTCTGTTCCCGGCCTACAGCTTCGCCGGCGCGAACCTCATCGCGCACCCGATCAAGTTCGCCCCCCGGGGCTGGCCCAAGCTCGACAAGGCCGGCGGGAAACGCAGCATCAAGAGCTTCGGGAACCCTGGCGGCAAGGGCCTCGACCTGTGGCGCGACAAGCTCGTGATGGCCAGCCGCCACGAGGCCCTCTGCCCCATCGCCGTCAGCTGTAACACGTGGGACCTTGGCAAGGGCTACTTCGCCCTGGGAGGCCACGTCGACGAGCTCACCGGCTCGAGCGACCTGCACGAGGTGGAGTGCCTGCCCGGCGCGGAGCTCCTGCACACGTTCGACATGAACCCGGCCTACTACACGGGCCTCGATGCGCACTTCAGCCCCGCGCAGTTCAAGGCCGCTGTCGGCAGCCTCGACGGCTTCCACAAGCTCGACCCTTGGACGATGCACACGAAGGTCAGGCGCCTGGAGGCGCAGCTGATCGGGGACACGACGCGCCTTGACTGCCAGCTGAAGGCCGCTACCATGGCCCGGCAGAAGGCGTCGATCTTCAAGCGCATGCGGAGGCCACAGTGAGCCAGCACGTCATCGAGCGGCGGTTCCAATTCGCGATGGGGCATCGCGTCTTCAACCACGAGTCGAAGTGCCGCTACCTGCACGGGCACAACTACGTCCTGCACGTGCGCGCCCGCGCCGACAAGCTCGACGCCCTGGGCCGCGTGATCGACTTCGGCGCCATCAAGGACCGCATCGGGCCGTGGATCGACGCGTGTTGGGATCACGGCTTCATGCTGTTCGCCCGGGACGAGGAGGCCATCGCTGCCGTCTCGCGCCTCAACATGCCGGCCAAGCTCTACGTGCTCGAGGCGAACCCAACCGCCGAGAACATCGCCGCGCACTTCGTCGAGGACGTGGCGCCCCGGCTGATGCGGGGGACGAACGTGCGCATCATCGGCTGCCGGCTCGAAGAGACGGAGAACTGCCGGGCCGACTACGAGCTCTGAGGGAGGAGAACCCATGGCGCAACCAAAGTGGAACATCGAGCGTGACGACGGGCCCGGCTGGCGTGTGGCCCTCGAGGGAGCGGCGGGCGCCGCCGGCGTCTGCATCGGCGGCTTCGACACCAGGGCGGACGCCGAGAACTTCATCATCCGGCTGGTGGCCGAGAGCGCCAAGGCGGCCATGGAGCTCGAGGCCAAGAAGGGCATGGCCTGATGCGGGTCAACGAGGTGTTCTACTCGCTGCAGGGCGAGGGCGTCCGGGCCGGCACGCCGAACGTCTTCGTGCGCTTCAGCGGCTGCAACCTCGCGTGCGACCTCGAGGCCAGCGACCGCAGCCCCGGTGGCTTCGCCTGCGACACCGAGTTCGTCAGCGGCACCGACATGGACCCTGAGGACGTGGTGCAGGCCGCGCTTGGCCTCTGGCCCAGGAGCGCCGCCGGCCGGTGCATCGGCACGCCGGCTGTGGTCCTGACGGGCGGCGAGCCCGGCCTCCAGGTCACGCCCGAGTTCCTGCGCGCCCTGCGCCTCGCCGGCTTCTACGTGGCCATCGAGACGAACGGCTCCGTGGAGCTCCCGGTCGTCGACCAGGTCACGGGCCAGCACCTGATCGACTGGGTGACCGTCAGCCCGAAGGTCGCGGAGCACGCCATCAAGCAGAAGTTCGCCTCGGAGGTCAAGTACGTGCGCGGCGTCGGCCAGGGCCTGCCCAAGACGACCGTCGCCGCCATGCACCAGCTGATCTCGCCGGCCTTCGACGCCGGGCAGCTGCGCCGCGAGACGCTCGAGTGGTGCGTGCGCCTCTGCCTCAAGAGCGGCGGCCTCTGGCGGCTGTCCGTCCAGCAGCACAAGGCCTGGAGCATCCGATGAGCGAGGACGGCGTCCGGGGCAGCGACTACCTGGGCATCGTCCGAGGCCTCGCGGCCATGGTCGAGCGCATGAGCCCGGGCCCCGGGACCGCCAGGACGCCCGAGCGATGGGTTGCGGCCCTGCTCGAGCTGACCGAGGGCTACCAGCACGACCCGGCCGAGATCCTGGCGACCCGCTTCGACGGCGAGGGCTACGACCAAGTCGTGGTGCTCTCGGGCATCAGCTACGTGAGCCTCTGCGAGCATCACCTGCTGCCCTTCACCGGGACAGCGAGCGTCGCCTACCTGCCGAGCGAGGGCCAGGTCGTCGGCCTCTCGAAGCTCGCCCGGCTCGTGGAGTGCTTCGCACGGCGGCTTCAGGTTCAGGAGCGCATGACGCAGCAGATCGGCGAGGCCCTGGTCGAGCACCTGAAGCCACGGGGCGTGGCCGTCGTCGTCCACGGGCAGCACAGCTGCATGGCGGCTCGCGGCATCAAGAAGCCCGGCTCGGTGATGACCACGTACTACACCTGGGGCGCGTTCCGCGACAAGCCGGAGGCCAGGGCCGAGGTGCTGGCCATGATGGGAGAGGCGCGATGAGGACTCCGCCTGTCGGTTGGGAAGCGATCAAGGCGTTCTATGGCTGGACCGACGCCGACCTCAAGGACGTGAAGGCCTGGGAGGCCCGGTCGCTCGTGGCCATCGACGTCCCGGCTCCGATGTTCTACGGCGCGGACCCGGTGCGGCGCATCCGCTGCCACCGAGCCATCGCCGACGAGCTCACCGAGACGTTTCACGAGGTCATCGCTGCCGGCGTCTGGCACGTCATCAAGCAGTACTCGGGCTGCTACGCGTTCAGGCTCAAGCGCAACGGCTCGCGCCTATCCATGCACGCGTTCGGCGCCGCCCTCGACTTCGACGCGCCGAACAACATGATGGGCACGCCCGTGGAGCGGACCAGCATCGGCGGCACGAAGGACGGGCGCGAGGTCGTCGACATCTTCACGGCCCGGGGCTGGACCTGGGGCGGCACCTTCCCGACGCCCGACGCGATGCACTTCCAGTGGGGCGGAGGCTACTGATGGGCCGGCACGCCAGCGCCTTCTACTCCAAGACGCGGCCAGCGGCGCCGCCTCGCAAGCCCGACGAGGTGATGCGCCAGGACGACGACCGCCACAAGCGGCTGTGCCAGCGCTGCGGCTTCATCCTCGAGACGCGGCTGCGGCACGGGCACGGCGGCGAGGACAAGGGCGAGCACGTCTGGTGCGGCAACCACGGCCAGGTCAGAGCGTGGCTCATCTTCGACGAGGATGCCCGGCTCATCGTCGGCCAGGGCAGCGTCGAGGGAGGCCACATGTTCGACGGCCGCGACGACCTGCTCCGCTGGGCCCGGCGCGTCTGCGTGGACTCGCTGCGCTTCGCCGGCACCACGTCGTCGCTGGTGATGCGCGCCGAGCTCGCCTGGGCGAAGCGGCTCATCGACATGGTCTCGCAGGTCTGGAGGTAGGCCCATGAGAAGGACCACACTCTCGCCACGAGCCATCGCAGCCAAGGTGCCATCGGACCACGTCGCCGAGGCCCTCGCGGCCGTCGGCGCCGGCAAGCCGATCCCGCCCTGGGTGCCGACCCCGAAGACGGTCAAGCGCTACGGCGACAGCTTCGCCGAGACGCTCGAGCGCGCCACCGAGCCGCGCCACGTGGACGAGCTCATGGCGACCGTGCGCTCGTGCAAGGGCGTGAGCCCCGGGACGCTGCGGAAGCTCGAGCGCCGCGCCGCAGCCCGCCGCCGGGAGCTCCAGGCCGGCTGACACCGCTCCTGGCCCGGCGTGGTGGGGGTGGCCTCACGGGCGCGCCGGGCCGCGCAGCGGCTCGCCACCGCTGCGTCTCTCGCCGACCCGGGAGGCCACACCATACCCTTGCGTTCCCGTGACACGTGTGATACACCGTTTCCCGTGACACGCCCTGCGATGCGCTGGCCCCCGGTGCCACCGTGCGAGCGCTGCGGCCTGCCACATCAGGCCGGCGTCACGGGCCGTCGCGCACGACGCAGCGAGAGGAAGAAGGGCACATGCCCGCTGTGCCTGGGTCCGCTCACCGGCTCGAACCGCTGGTGCCGGGCCTGCCGTGCGATCTACTCGCGGGCGCACCGCAAGGACCGAGCCCTGGCCCTCGACCGGCGCATGGAGGCGCTCGAGCGGGCCGTGCTCTCGCTGGGAGGCCAGCTGCCATGATCGAACTCGAGCGAGCCGAGCTGCAGCAGATCATCGACCGCGCCGTGCGTGACAACGAGAAGTGCATCGTGGTCCCGGATACGCACCGCACGTACTCGACGCCGTTCACGCCCTTCGTCGTGGGCCTGATCCTCGGAGCCGTGATCGTCCTCGGCGCCATGCAGGCCAGGAGCGACGAGCTCCCGGAGCCGCCCTCGCGGGTGCAGGGCGCCATCGGCGTCGGCGCCTCGTTCTCGGACGACTCGAGCGCCATCCTGCCCGCCGCCCGCATCGAGCTCGACGCGCCGCTCTACGTCGGCGCGAAGCCGCTGCTCCGCCTGAGCGTGGCGCTGCAGCTGGCTGCCCTCCCGGGCCAGGAGCTCAACGTCACCGACCCCGCCACCTTCGCCAGCGCCGAAGTGGTGGGCGAGCTCGGCCGGCGCATCGGGCGCAGCCCCGACGGCCTGGGCGAGACGATGATCAGCGTCCGGGGCGGGTGGGCGACCCGCATCCTCCCGACCGACGAGCAGGACCGGGAGCGCTACGCGAGGCAGTGGGGCGTCATGTTCCGCTCGCAGCGCCGGGACGCGGACGGCAACGTGACCCGCGCCATCGCGGCCGGGTGGGGCAGGGCTGACGTGGTGAGCCCCGAGTTCGACAAGGGCCAGATCATCGTCGACGGCAAGGTGAGGCTGGTCGACCTCGGGTGGGGCGCGGTCGAGCTCTGGGCCGACGCGTACCTCAGCGTCAGCCGAACGCCGACCTCTGGCGCACGCGACCTCATGCGCGTGTGGGTGAGCCTGGGGAAGTAGGCCATGGAGATCACGCGCCGCGCCTTCGCCAAGCTACTCGGGTCCATGGGAGCGCTCGCGCTCCTGCAGCCGGCAGAGCTCGCCGCGCTCGTCAAGGAGCCCGACCATGTCATCGACGTCGGCCTGCTGCTCGACGGCATCGACCTGTCGCCCTACGTGAGCCACATCAGCTTCGTCGTCGAGCAGAGCCTCGAGGAGGGCAGCGAGTTCGGCATGCGGACCTTCCGGCCGGCGGGTCTGCTCACCGCCCGCTGCGACATCGACATGAGGTTCGACAAAGGCGAGGAGCTCATGGCCATCGACAGCCAGATGCGCACGCGCATCGCATCGACCGCACCGCTACCGCTCGTCATCCGCAACGGGAAGCGGACGTTCAGCGTCGGCACGTTCGTCGAGTCGTGGACAGCCACGGCCTCGACGGTGGAGCTCCCGAGCGCGCACCTTGCGCTCAAGGGATCAGGTCCGGTGCGCCTCAGCTGATGGCGGACAAGCGCTATGCCGCCGGCGTCCTGGCCGGCATCGCCAAGGAGCAGACGCCCGGGGACTGGCCGCTCGAGCTCCCCGGGCTCGGACCACGCGAGCGGGCGCAGCTTGGCCGCTGCGTCGACTGCATCGACGCCATGAAGGCCTCGAGGAATCCGCAGTTCAACCTCGACGGCGGTTGGTTCACGTACGGCGGCCGGCACCTGTGCAAGCGGCACGCCATCAAGAGAGAGAGGAGCACATGAGCACGAGCTACCCGAGCTATCACTTCAAGCGGTTCTATGCCTGTGGGCAGCACATCATGGCGCAGTGCCGCTGCCTGAAGACCGATGGATCGTTCCGCATCGAGGTCACGAACACGCCCTGCCCGGCCGGCTGCGCGCCCGGCTCCGGGAGCGAGCTCGAGACCAGCCTGTCGGCGGCGCAGCGCGCCCTCGCGTGCAAGGTCGAGGAGGTCCAGATCCTGCACCAGCTGCACGGCGAGGCGCTCCAGGCCCTCGCGGCGCTCGCGGCCGCCGTGGCCCCGGGACTGCACTCCAACATCACCGACGCCTCGCGCTTCGCCTGCCTCGCCATCGACGAGGCCCGGCGCCAGCACCGCAGCGCCCTCCTGGGCGAGCGGGAGCAGATGCGCGGCCTCCTGAAGGCCCGCATCCCGGAGGCCAGCGGCTACTGGCCGGTCATCGACGCCGTGCTCGACCGCATGCGCGAACTCGACGGCTTCGCCGAGCGCATCCTGGCGGCCAGCACGGAGCGGCACCTGAAGGGCTGTGCCGACGCGCAGACACCTCAGCCGCCGCGAAACGAACTCGAGGCCCAGGTCCGGGAGAGCGAGGGCCGCAAGGTCTGCCAGCGCCACGGCTTCGACTTCGACTCGCAGCAGCTGGAGGCGGAGGAGCTCGAGCGCAGGAGGGTTCGGTGAGCCTGCCATTCGCGCCGGAGCGACATCGCGAGGACGCCGAGGCTGCCCTACTCGGCCGGATCATGCCAGCCATGGCACGTAACCTGCTCGCGGCCCGCCAGCGCGGCAAGACCGACTGGCGCCTCGAGCGGGTCGAGGACCTCGTGGCCCACCTGAAGGCCGAGGTGAGGGAGCTCGAGGTCGAGATCGCCAAGGGCCGTGCGCACGAGGCCTGGAGCGAAGCGGCCGACGTCGCGCTCCTGGCGGCCATGGTCGTCGATGCGAGGTTCCTGTGACGCCGGCCAGCGTCGAGCGGCTCCGGCGCCTCGCCCGCAAGGAGAAGGGCCTGTGCCAGTGCTGCGGCCAAGCCCCGGCCGGCCACGGCCTGACGGTCTGCCCCCGCTGCGCGGCCAGGAACCGCCGCCGCACGGGGCGGATCTACGAGCGACGAACGTCCGCATGCTGCTGCCGCCGGTGTGGCGAACCGGCCGAGGGCCGCTCACGGGTCTACTGCCGGGCGCACGCCATGCAGCAGCGCGCCTACGACCGGGCCTGGAGGGAGAGGAGGAGGACGGCATGAGCCTACAGGTCACAGAGGACCAGGTCGAGCGGGAGGCGTTCGCCAAGGAACGGGACCAGCGCCGGCAGCTGCTCGCGCTCCGCGACGCCATCGTGGACGAGGGCCGGCTCCTGGTCAGACACCGGCCTGACAAGGACGCCACCGTGTTCAACATCACGTTCGGCGGCCTCACGCGGCAGTGCACCTGCACGCGCCAGTTCATGCAGCATGCCGGGCCGTCCATCATCGCGGCCATCGTCGAGGACGCAGCCTGGAGCCTCGCCAGGAGCCTCTACCGTGAATGACCCGGCGGCGCAGCGTAAGGACGACCGCAGGCGGGAGTGGTTGACCCCGAGGCTCATCGCTCACGTCTGGTGGTGCGGAGACGACATGTGCGACTGCCAGCAGCCCCTGATCGAGCGCATCGACCCCAACGGACGCGCCGGCTTCCCATGGATCAGGAGGACCAAGCTGTGGGAAGGCGAGTTCACGTCCGGCGCCGAGCCCGGCACGTCGGAGCGTCTCGAGCGCGAGCTCAAGGAGGCCGCCGCACGGTACGGCATCGAGCCCGGCGTCGACACGCCAATCACCGAGGCACACCAGCGACACCCGCAGGAGCACCCGTGCGCCCTCTGCGGCGAGCGCGCATAATCAGCGGGCGAGGAGTCGAGACTCAACATGGCCGGCAAGAAGCCCCGGGAGGGCCGCAAGACGAAGGACGGCCGCCCCTGGGGCTTCCAGCCGGGCAACAAGATCGGGCATCGCTTCCCGCCCGGCAACATCGCGAACCCGCACGGCAGGCCACGGACGAAGGCCCTCAAGGAGGCCATCGAGCGCGCCCTCGACAACGAGGTGCCGCTCACGCTCGCGCAGAGCATGGGCATTCCACAGGGCACGAAGTTCCTTGACGCGCTGGTCCAGGCCGCCATCCTGCGCGCCATGCAGAAGGGCGGCGCCGGCTACTTCCGCGAGCTCGCGGACCGGCTCGACGGCAAGGTGCCGTTGCCGCTGCGCCTCGGCGCGCAGACCGACGACGAGAGCCTGACGGAGCTCCGGCTCGAGATCGTCCAGGCACGGCTGCCTCGGGCCCGGGACGTGGTGCCGGACCGCGAGGACGATTGAGCGACGACATCGCTGCGGCCCTCGAGCGAGGGGCGCCCTCTGCCCGCACGTGGCAGCTGCACGGCCTGCAGCGGGAGATCCTGCTCGGCCCGGAGCGCTTCAAGGTGCTGCCCGCCGGCCGGCGCTACGGCAAGAGCCACGTCGGCGCCATGTGGACCCTGCGCCTCGCGCACTCGGCGCGCCTCGAGCGGCGCGAGGGCGTGGCCTGGGTCGTCTACCCGACGTATAGAATCGCCCGCACGGCGTGGCGCAAGATGATCCGGCTCGCGCCCCGTGGCTGGATCACGGCCACGGTTGGGACCGAGGAGCACCCTGACACCATGGCCCTCGGTAGCGTCAAGGTCGAGTTCAGGTCGGCGATGAAGCCAGAGAGCCTCGTGGCCGAGGGCCTGCTCGGGGCATGGATGGACGAGTGCGGCACGATCGCCGAGCGGGCCTGGGCCGAGTCGATCCGGCCGACCCTGGTTGACCTCAAGGCGCCGGCCCTGTTCACCGGCACGCCGAAGGGGCGCACGTGGTTCTACAAGATGGCCATGCAGGGCCTCGAGGCCGGGGGCGAGACGCGCAGCTTCATGCTCTCGCAGCGCCAGGGCCTGCCATCGGCCTTGAACCCGTACCTCGACCCGGCGGAGCTCGACAAGCTCGCGGAGCACATGACCGAGCGCACGTACCGCCAGGAGATCCTCGCCGAGTTCCTGGCCTCGAGCGGCTCGGCCTTCCGCTACGCGTCTGCCCTCAGAGGGCCGCGCTGCACGGAGCACCGCACGATCAGCCTGGGCGTCGACCTCGCCCGGCAGTTCGACTGGACGGTGCTGTGGGGATTCTGCGAGCACGGGCATTGGACGCACTTCGAGCGGTTCAACGCCATCGACTGGCCGGTCCAGAAGGAGCGCATCGTCAAGGCGTGGCTCGACCTGGGCCGCCCCTGGGTGACGCTCGACAGCACGGGCGTGGGCGACCCGGTCGCGCAAGACCTCATGCGCATGGGCGTGCGCCTCGAGGCCTTCCAGTTCACGGGCCAGAGCAAGCCACAGCTGATGGAGGCCCTCATCCTGGCCTTCGACCAGCGCCTGCCGACGATCCCGAACGACGACGGCGTGGTGGCCGAGTTCGAGGCCATCGAGCCCGAGCAGACGCCCTACGGCTACACGAAGTATGCGGCCCCGGAGGGCCTGCACGACGACATCGTGATGGCCTGCGCCCTGGCATGGCGCGGCGTGCGGCGCGGGGGCGACCTGGGCCTCACGTTCGGCGGCAGCTACAAGCCGGCCGCCTCGAGCGCGGCCGCAGCGCAGGGCCAGGAGGCGCCGGCGGGACCGGCCTGGGTCTGCATCCTGAAGGCGCCCTCTCACATGTGCCGTTCCGGTCTACCATGCTCGCCACGGTGCGGGCCTCGAGAGGAGAAAGCATGAGCGACGAGACGACGGGGCAGGACCAGCAGCCGGAGGCCGAGGTGACGCGGGAGGTCGGCGGGCCGGTCATCGCCTACACGGTGATCGTGCTGCGCCAGCAGGTGGGCCCGAGCGAGATCGGCTTCCAGGTGCTCGTCCGGGGCAACGGGCAGTCGCCCCAGGAGGAGAAGGTCATGTGCCGTCTGGTGCACGACATCACCGGCAGGATGCTCGGGGAGGAGCGCCGCATCATCGCGACGCCGATGCTCCCGAACTTGCCGCCGCTGCTCCGGCGGCGGTAGTCTCCGCGAGGGAGGCCACGCCCCATGTCTGTCCTGACCCGCCTCGGCGCCGCCTGGGAAGCCCTGAAGGCCAAGCAGCCGGCACGCGAGGAGCGAATCTCGAACCGCGTCGTCGTCTCGATGCCGATGATGCCCGGCCGCCCCCAGGCGCCCGACGTCGACCTCAAGCGGCTGCAGGAGGAGGGCTACCGGCAGAACGTCGTGGTGCACGCCTGCATCAAGGAGATCGCCTCGACGGCCGCCGAACCTCCCGTGGTCATCAGGGACCGCAAGACGAAGGAGCCGTGGCCCGAGGACCACTACCTCGTCAAGATGTTCCGGCAGCCGCACCCGGACGCAAGCAAGTTCGCCCTGTTCGAGTCGGTCCTGATCGACCTGAACACGAGCGGGAACGCCTACCTGCACCGGGGCAGGAATGCGGCCGGCGAGACGCGGCGCCTGACGCGACTGCGCCCCGACCGCATGTCGGTCGTGCCGGAGGCCGACGGCACGGTGAAAGGCTGGATCTACAAGGCCCGCGAGGGCGACCACGGCACCCTGCTCCCGCGTGAGGACGTGACGCGCTTCAGCTACTTCGACCCGATGAACGACTACTACGGCCTGAGCCCGCTCATCGTCGCGGCGCTGTGGGCCGACCTCGACTGGGAGATGGCCCTCTACATGCTGTCGTACTTCCGCAACGGCGGCGTGCCGGCCGGCATCCTCAACGTCGAGGGACCGAGCATCGACCCGAAGGAGCGGCAGCGGCTGATGGACGAGTGGTCAACGACGTTCGGCCGCTTCCAGCGCATGCGCAACGAGACGGGCGCGCACCGGCTCGCGATCCTCAGCGGCGGCAAGGTGTCCTACCAGGACGTGGGGACCAGCCCCGACAAGCTGCGCCTCGACGGCGTCTGGGGCATGAGCGAGTCGCGGCTGTGCGCGATCTTCGGCGTCCCGCCCGTGCGCGTGCAGGTCCGGGTGGGCCTGCAGAGCAGCACGTACGCGAACTATGAGGAGGCCGGCAAGGCCTTCTGGCGCGAGACGATGCAGCCGATGTACTCGCGCATCGACGAGGTGCTGACCTCCGACTTCTCGGAGGAGCTCGGGGACGGCGACGCCGAGATCGTCTTCGACCTGGAGCACATCAGCGCGCTGGCCGAGAGCGTGGAGTCCAAGGAGCAGAGGGCCGTCGCGCTCTACTCAGGCGGTCTGGTCACGCTTCAGCAGGCGCGGGAGATCGCCGACCTCGAGCCCCTGAAGGAGATCGAGCAAGACATCATCGTGGTGCCGGCCCAGGCCAAGCCCGTCGCCGAGGTGGGCAAGAAGGCCGAGGTGCCCCCGGCCCTCGTGGCCGGCGCCGGAATCGCCCCGAAACCAGGCGAGGAGCAGCCGAAGCCCGAGGGCGACAACGAGGAGGACGACGGCAAGGAGCAGCCCACGGGCCAGGACGGCAAGGAGGGCCAGCCCCCGGCCGGCGGCAAGCAGCCCCCGGTGCCGCCCGAGAAGCAGTACATGGTCTGGCTCAAGCCCAGCGGCATCGAGCTGCAGGAGGTCGGCGGCAAGCGGTACGAGGTCAGCGAGACAGGCGAGACGCGGGAGCTCTGAGCGTGGCGCTCTCGGAGCAGGCCCGCATCGCCGCAGCCCTCGAGGCCGTGGGGGCGGCCGGCGCGGTCACGGTCACGGTGGCAGCCGTCCCGGTCTACGACCCGGCGATGGAGCTCGCGGAGGCCTGGGGAAGCAGCGGCGCCGACCTGATCGCGGCCGCCTTCGAGCCCCAGGTGGACGAGGAGCAGCTGCGTGCGGCCCTCGAGCGTGGCGACCGGGCATGGGTCAAGAAGACCTTGGCCGGCGGCCTCGAGCGCGCCCTGGGCCCGGTCCTGCAGGCGCACGCGATCAGGGCGGCAGCGGCCGGCTACGCGGCGACGCTCGCGGCCTGGGGAGCTCCGGAGGCGCACGCGGCCATCGCCCTGCCACCGAAGCTCGTGCAGTGGATCAGCAAGGCCATAGCCTCCGAGCTCAAGGGTCTGGTCTCTGGCGGCAAGCAGGCCGTGCGGCAGGCCGTCCAGGCCGCCGTCGCCAAGGGCGGCGTCTCGAACGCCACGGTCAAGGCCGTGCGCCAGAGCATCGCCTTGACCGCCAAGCAGACGAAGGCCCTCGAGCGCTTCCGGGCCGCGCAGAAGGCCGACGGCCTCAAGGGCAAGCGCCTCGACGCGGCCGTGCGGGCGGAGGCCAAGCGCATGCTCGACGAGCGCGCCCGCTTCATCGCCGAGGAGGAGACGGCGAAGGCGATGGCCATGGCGCAGCGCGTGGCCTGGGGCGCCCTCGCGCAGACCGGCCGCATCAACAAGAAGTGGCTGAAGCTCTGGGTGACGATGCGGGACAAGGACGTGTGCGTGGTCTGCGAAGACCTCGACGGCGAGACGGCCCCGCTCGACGGCCTGTTCGACGACGAGTTCTATGGCCCGCCCGAGCCGCACAAGAGGTGCCGGTGCAGGCTCATGCTCGTGGCCCCCGACGGCAAGAGGGAGCGGCACGCGGGCGGGAACGACACCGGGCATCCGTTCTGGGGCAACCAGCACACCGGCGGCCAGGGCGGCGGGCCACGCCTCGAGGAGGGCCGCATCGGACTCGCGAAGGGCAAGGTGCGCGCCGTCCTCGACGAGCCCGGGGAGAAGTTCCCGCTCGCCTCGAGCTGGCACGACAGCCCCGACGCGGCGCACGCCGAACTGAAGCAGCGCTTCGACGAGCGGGAGGCCGGGCGCGCCGGAGCGCAGCGGGCCAGCGCAGCGAAGGACAAGCTCATGCGGGGCGACACGCTCACGCCGGAGGAGCTCGACCACGCCCTGCCCAGGACGCCGCACACGGGCGAGATCGTGCAGCTGCTCCGCGACTACGGCATGAAGGCCAGCGCCGCCAAGGAGGCCGCCCTCAAGATCCCGCACGGCACCGACAGCAGCGGCAACAGGCGCTACTCCCGGGACGACGTGGTGAAGGCCCTGGCCGCCATCGGCCGCACCCTCGAGCGGCACCACGAGATCATCGAGTACGTGTTCCCGGGCAACCCGTGGCACGTCGAGAAGCGGCGCGGGCGGTTCCTGGTGGTGCAGAGCCTCAGCGGCAAGGTGGTGGGCGACCACGACACCCTGGCCCGGGCCACGGCACAGATCCGCGCCCTGCACGCGAACGTGCCCGAGGGCCACGCGGGCGGGAACGACCCAGGGCACCCATTCTGGGGCAACCAGTACACCGACGGGGCCGGCGGCTCGAGCGAGAAGACCGACAGCACCCTCAAGTCGGCCGCCCCGGAGGCGATCACGACCCTGGGCGGCGGCGTCAACCCGACCTATGCCGTGACACTCGACGGAGGCCAGAAGGCCGTCTGGAAGCAGATCCCGAACTACGAGGTCGTCCGCGAGGTGGGCGCGGTCAAGGTGGCCCGCGAGGTCGGCATGGGCGATCTGGTGGGCGGCGCCGTCGAGCGCGGCCTGACCCTGGACGAGATCAAGAACCTGGACCTGCCCGACGAGCTCGCGCACACGCGGGCCCGCGACCTCGCTGTCGGCGTGATGACCGAGCACCACGAGGGAGCGAACGCCCTGGCATCCGAGAACCCTTGGGGCGCCTCGACGGACGACGTGATGCGAGCGGCCGTCTTCGATGCGATCACGGAGGCCACGGACCGGCACCCGGGCAATTGGCGCGTGGGACAGGACGGGAAGCTCCGCCTGATCGACCACGGCGGCCACTTTACCGAGGGCCACGGCATGAGCCTGCTCGAGGACTGGGCGCACACGTACGGCGGCAACCGGGACGTGTCGGCCTACGTCCGGCCGTTCATCGAGAAGGCCGGCGCCCTCAAGGTCATGCTCGAGGAGGCCGGCGTCGAGATCCACGGCACGCGCACATTCGCGCAGCGCCTCGAGGCACTCAAGGGCGCCATCGAGAGCGGCACGCTCACGTTCGCAGACCTGACCCGCATCACCGGGAGGGCCGGCATGAGGATTGGCGCCGAGGACCGGCTGAAGCGCTTCGCGCAGCGAGTCGCCAAGGGAGCGAAGCAGGTCAGGGCCGAGATCGAGTACGAGGACAAGACACCGACAAGAGCACAGATCCTAGCGGCGGATGCCGAAGCGAAGGCGGCTGCAGCACGGAGGCGAGGATGATCACCGCGCAGCTGGTCAGCGAGGGCCAGGTCGTTGAGGAGGCCAAGATCGCCGGCGACGTCTGCACGGTCGAGCGCTTCGCCCCGGGGCTGGCGTTCATCGAGGGCATGCTCTACGAGCTCCGGCGCAAGGGCGAGACGCTCGAGCAGGCCGCCCCGCGCCTCGCGGCCGTGGCCATGTCGTACGCCACGGTCAGGCTCAACCCGCGCCCCATCGACATCGAGGGCCACGGTTTCGATCCCGACCAGCCACGCGACGACAGCGGCCGCTGGACGGACGGAGTGGCCGGCGGTAGCGACCCGAAGGGCAAGCTCGCCGCGAACATCGACGCCATCGAGACCGACGACGGCGAGGGCAGCATCGAGGACGTGGAGAAGGTCATCGGGCAGGACGGAGTCGCCATCGCAGCCGACCTCGCAGCCTATATGAGCGAGGCGACAGGGGAGAAGTGCACGGTCTACCTCGAGCCTAACGCGAAGGTCGCCATCCTTCGCGTCGAGAGCGACAAGATCCTCATTGACCGGGAGATCAAGCTGGGGAAATTCGGCCGGCTTGAGGTCTCGCACACGGCCTTCGAGATCGACGACAGCCTGCAGGGCCAGGGCATCGCAAGCAAGCTCCTGGGCGACTCGTTCCAGTCCTACGTGCAGGGCGCCGTCGCCAAAGTCACCGTCCTGGCGAATGAGGACGTGGGAGGCTACGCATGGGCCAGCGCTGGGTTCATGGCCAGGAGCGAAGGGAAGTTCCGCTCTGCCGTCACGGAGCGGCCAGCCTGGAAAGCCCTCTCGGCCTCGCGCCAGGACGAGCTATTCGAGGGGATGAGCCGAGCGGGACAGAAGGGGCCGAAATGGCTCGCCGACCAACCAGAAGGGAAGTCGCTCCTGCTCGGCACATCGTGGGGCGGGATCATCGACCTACTGGAGGATGACGGCTACGAGGCCGCGCAGCAGATCATCACGAAGGGGCAGGCCGCGAAGGGCAGGAGGCGATGACCAGAAGCGAACCGCGAGGCGAGCCGCGCTTCAAGAGCGGGGGCGACCTGGGGCTATGGGCAGAGATCCTGCCCGACGTGGCCCGCGAAGTCGCCGAGTACAGGGGCATCGCTCTGCCCGAGGCGCACTACGAGGGCCAGCCCCGCGACGAGCGCGGCCGCTTCAGCAGCGGCGGCAGCGGCGCCTCGAGCGGCCCCGACATTCCGAAGGAGCTCCAGCCGCAGTTCGACTCCAACGGAGCACCGAAGGCTCTGCCCTGGCACCAGCCGCCTGCTCCGATGGGCAAGGCCGGGCAGAACAAAGCCGGCGGCTTCGCTGCCAACGGCATCAAGAACACCGACCTGGGTGAGCTCGGCGAGGGCACGGCGCAGGGCCTCGGCATGGTCTCCGTGCTCGAGGGGAAGCGCCAGGGCCCGTTCGACCTGGGCGTGGCCGGCACGCCGCTCGTCTTCGAGTGCAAGGGCATGACCACGCACTCGACCGAGTACAAGGTCAAGATGAAATCGAAGGAGGTCAGCGGGAAGCAGCGCGCCGCCCGGCGCAACGGACTCGTGGCGCACACCCTCATTCTCGTCATGGACACGGAGCGCGGCATCGGCTACGGCTACGTCCGCAAGGGCATCAAGAACGGCCGGCTGGACCCCAAGCACTACAGCTTCATTGGAGCGGTACCATTGAAGGCCAAGGAGAAGGCAGCATGACGGTCTACATCGACGTGCACGGCGGCATCGACTGCGGCGGCACGATCGACTTCTGGAAGGCCATGGGCGAGGTGGAGCAGCTGCTCGGCTCGAGGGCCCCGGACTTCGACGAGCTCCTGAGCCTCAGCGACAGCGACGGCGACATGCTCTCGGGCGAGGACCAGGGCAAGGTGCAGACCCAGGCCAGCGACCTGCTGGACGAATTCGGCGGCCGGCTCGGGGACCACGCCCGCTGGCTGCTCGAGCGCCTCGCGGGGCGATGACCTCGCCGGCCGTCGTCACGGTGGACGGGCGCGACCCGAAGGCCCTGCGCGAAGCGGCGCACGCCATCCTCGACGCGGCCCTCCCGGTGGAAGTGCTCGCGCACATTGCCTTCCAGCTGCAGGCGTGCGCGATCGAGCGCACCCACGGCGGCCTGACCATCGAGCTCCACACGTACGCCGGCAAGGTCAGGTCGGCGAACTTCAACCGGCGGACGCACTGGCAGCCGGGCGCCAAGGAGACGACGCGATGAGACTCTCGACCTTCCTGCTCGCGGCGGGCCTGCTCTGCGGAGCGGCGCCGCTAGGCGCACAGGGCAGCGACCGGGCGACGGGCCAGCCCTGCCAGTGGGAGGAGATCCAGGCCGGGCGCGGCGTGCGCTACTGGTGGTGTTCGACCACGGACGACCGGGACGCCATCAGCCCCAACGAGGGCGACATCGCCTACGCGCAGGGCGTGCTCGCCTACTACGACGGCGAGGCCTGGGCGACGATGGCCGCCTCGACGACGGGCCTCAACGACCCGGCCGGCATGAACTTCGACGCCTTCGGCCGGCTGAGGACCAGCGCACCGTACACGCTATTCGAGAGCCAAAACCAGTACAACACGAGCAGCCTGCTCTGGGAGGACGTGGTGACGGGCGGCGCCACGTCGGCGCACCAGAGCGCCAGCTCGACCGTGCGGCTCCGCGTGTCCACGAGCGGCGACAAGCTCGTGAGGCAGACCCGGCAGTACTTCCGCTATCGGCCCGGCAAGAGCCAGTTCGTCGCCATCACGTTCCAGAGCGACAGCACCAACGACACCGACGTGCGCCGGCGCGTGGGCTACTTCGACGCCAGCAACGGCGCGTTCTTCGAGCAGGTCGGCACGACCCTGAAGCTCTGCGTCCGCAACGGCGGCTCCGACACCTGCACGAGCCAGGGCAGCTGGGACATGGACCGGCTCGACGGCACCGGCTCGAGCGGCTACACGCTGAACATCCTCAAGTCGCAGATCCTCCTGATCGACCTGCAGTGGCTCGGCGTCGGCCGCGTCCGCTTCGGCTTCGACATCGACGGCAAGGCCGTCCTGGCGCATCAGGTCTTGAACGCGAACGCGATCACGGCGACTTACATGGCGACGGCGAACCTGCCCTTGCGCTACGAGGTCGAGGCGACGGGCGCGGTCTCGACGAACCACAATCTGTACGCGATCTGCGCCACGGTCCAGAGCGAGGGCGGCTTCGAGGCCGAGCTCGGCTACCCTCGAGGCGCCGGCAGCGGCACGGCGATCAGCGTGACCACGCGCCGCAACGTCATCGCCATCAGGCCGAAGGCGACCTTCAACAGCATCGTGAACCGGGGCCTGATCGTCTTCGAGAGCGCCGACCTCAGCGCGGCCACGAACAGCGCCTACTGCGAGCTCATCTACAACCCGACGCTGGGCGGCACACCGAGCTGGGCCAGCGCCGGGACGAACAGCATCGTCGAGTACGACGTGGCCGGGACCACGATCACCGGGGGCGACGTCCTCGCCGGCTGGTTCACGATCGCCGGCTCGGGCAGCGCTCGAGGCATCGGCGGCAAGGACCTGAGCCAGAGCCTGCCGCTCACGCTCGACACGGCCGGCGCGAACCCGATCGTCCTCAGCGTGGCCTGCACCAGCTTCACGGGGACAGCGAGCGTCACGGCCGCCATGAACTGGCGCGAGCTCTGGTAGGGGAGGGAACGTCATGGCGCGGAGCATGTACGTCGGTCAGGTGCTGGACTACAAGGCCCTGCTGACGGACGCACTCGGCACGGAGTACACGGCGGCGAACGTGGCGAACGAGTCCTGGGACTACGACGTGGGCGACACGACGGGCGCTATCACGATCACCTCGAGCGGCCTGACGGCACAGGTGACGGCCGTCTACCCGACCATCGGCGCGTACCTCCAATTCAATTGCGACGCCACGCCCGCCAACGCCTACCAGGGAGCGGTCGCCTTGGCCAGCCTGCAGGTCGACATAGACGTGCTCGGCGCCTCGCGGCTCGAGCCGCACGCCAGCTACTACAACGGCGAATCGTGGATCGAATGGACGCAGCCGGTCATCATCGCCACGGACCAGATCGGGTGCACGGCGAACGGCGCGGCCTGGAAGCTCCTGGCGACCCTCATGCGCCCCACCGACGCGCAGTGGACGGCGCTCGACATCACGGCCGGGCGTGGTGCGACGTACACGTACGCCCTGGCCTCGAGCGACGCCACGATCCTCGACCTGACCTACGACCAGCAGGAGGACGGCTGGTTCTTCAGGCCGAAGAAGCCCGGCGTGGTCACGCTCACGGCCACCGGCACACCGACCCTGACGACGCCGGGCGGCGTGATCACCGGCACGCTGCAGGTCAAGGTCGCCGGCATCATCGGCGGCAGCCTCGTCGAGTACACGCCGTGACGACGCTGCGGAGCTCGGCCACGCCGCCGCCCCTGGGAGCGCCGCGTCAGCGGCCGCCATGGTGGGCCAGGATCGTCATGGCCCTGGCGGACTTGAAGCTCGGGCGCAAGCGGCCGCACCATTGAACCCCGGGCGCACCCTCAAGGAGGCATCGATCATGCTCAAGACACACCGGCGGCTCATCGCGGTCGCCAGCTTCGCGCTCGCTCTGGCCACCTGGGCGCCGGCCCATGCGGAGGTCGACGGAGGCACGTCGCTCAGCGTCACGCAGACGAGCCAGACCATCACCTTCGCGTCGACGCATGGCTCCGTGACGATCATCAACGACAGCGCGAGCGCGAACGAGATCTACTTCAGGCTGTTCACCACGGCCGACACCGTAGCGGCGGCGACGACAGCCGGCGTGCGGCTCGAGCCGGGCGAGTCGCTCTCGTTCTCGTTCTCGAGCTTCAGTGAGCCCGGGACCGGATACTCGGCGGCGTCGATCGTGTGCGCCACCGGAGAGACGGCCACGGCCCGCGTGGTGTCGAAGTGAGGGCGCGCTGGACGTTGCTGGCACTCGCTCTCGCCTGCGCCGGTCAGGCGCTCGGCCAGGGCATCGAGTTCAGGCCCGCCAGTAGCGGCGGCGGGACGGCCGACCCGCTTTCACTGACGAACATCACCGGGACCACGAGCAGCTGCGGCGGCGCCGCGTCGGGCGCGGCCAACAGCGTGTGCCTGAGCAGCAACGCCATCACCGGCGAGGGCTCGACGGCCGACACCAGCGAGACGCGGGTGGCTTTCGGGGACGCCACGGCCGATCAGACGCTGACGTGCACCGGCGCGGCTTCGTCTTTCGGGTGCGTCGTGGCAGCTCCCGCGACCGCGGCCAGTTCGACGGCCGGCAACGGGCTGGCGCTCACGGCATCCGCCGCCACGGCGGGCAGCAGCAACGCGGGCGCTGCGGCCGGCGGGTCCGTCACGATCACGGCCGGTGCCGCGGCGCGCCTCACATCCGGCAACGCCGATGGCGGGAACGTCGTCGTGGTCGGCGGCGCCGGGATCGGCACTGGTGCTCTCGGGTATCTCGTCGTCGGTAGCGGTACGACGAACGGGCGCATTCTGCTCGACGGTTCTGCCTCATCTGACACCTTCTTCGTTGGAGACCAAGCCAGCGGGCTGTTCATCACGACCAGCTCGGCCGCGACCGTTCCAAAGGCTGTCTTTCACTCCGTCAGCGTCGAAACCGTGGCGACGACCAAGGCGCCCGGGGTCACCGAATCTCTGGAGCTGTACAGCAACGGCTCCGACGTGGACGGCCAGGCGATCACCCTCCCGAACGATCCGACCGTTGGCGTCTGTTACGAGTTCGCCCTGACCAGCACCGACAGCAGCGGCAGCTTCGCCATCGCGGCCGCTGCCGGTGAGACGCTGATGGACGCGGCCACCACCTGCTCGACCAGCTTCAGCGCCACCGCAAAGGGAGCGACGGCGAGGATCTGCGCCGTCTCGGGCGGCTCGGGCGGCCTCTGGCTGGTCATGTCGAAGAACGGGACCTGGACCTGCAGCTGATGCGCACCCGCGACACCCTCGCCGCCGTGGCCACCATCGCCCTCGGGGCAGTCATCCTCGAAGGCTGCGCGACCTATCGCGGCCTGCCATTACGTCCGCTCGCGATCTACAGCGCCGGCGCAGCACTCGACCTTGCCACGACGGAGCAGGCCCTGGCCGCAGGAGCAGCCGAGGGCAACCCGGCGATGCGTGGCCCATCAAGCCAGCGAGTCGCGATCAAGGTGGCACAGGTCGGGCTCGTCACCGCAGTCGACCAAGTCGGATGTGAGCGGCTCGCGAGGCCAGGCCGATGCCGGTGGCTGTTGCGATGCAGCTGGCTGGTACTGCATGGCTGGATCGCGGTCCACAACCAGCGCACGTACTGACAAAAAACATGCTCATCGCGGCCATCATCATCAGCTGCGCGCCATGGCTCAGCGGGTCCATGGCTTGCCGGCTAGGCGACCACGGAGGAGCCTGGGCCGTGCTCGAGCGCGGCGACTCACTGGACGTCGACCGCTTCATGGTCAAGAGGTGGCGGCTGCACTCGACCCCGCAGCCGCGAGACGACGGCCGGAGACGGGCGGGGGCCGGGAGATTCAAGCCTCCCGGCCCCGCCGATGAGGGCCTGACCCGCCTGGGTAGCGTGCGGCCCTCGACCCCGCCGGAAGTATCACGCGACACGGCAGGCCCTGTCCAGTCCGGGCGCGGACTTGCGCCCCCGCGAGATCGGGCGCTACCGTCCGACCCGTAGGAGGCCACGGTGTACGAGAAGTTCGCGGCGTCGCTTCAGATCCGGCAGGCCGACGACATCAAGGGCAGCTTTACCGGCATCGCCTCGCTGTTCGGCAGCGTGGCGAACGGCATCATGCCGACCCGCTTCGAGAACGGCAGCTTCAAGGACACCCTGAGCGCTCGCGGCTCCAGGCCGATCAAGCTCCTGTGGCAGCACGACCAGCACGAGCCGATCGGCAGCGGCCGGGCCAGGGAGACGCACGAGGGCCTCGAGATCGCCGGCTCGCTGGTGCCGACCGCTCGCGGCAAGGATGCGATGGTGCTCGCCAAGAGCGGCCTGCTGGAGCTCTCGGTCGGCTTCACGGCCCGCGACTGGGAGATGCACGGCGCCGGCCAGGACCGCGTCCGGCTGGTCAAGAAGGCCGACCTGCACGAGGTCTCGCTGGTCACGTTCGGGGCCGACCCGGGCGCGCAGATCCGCGAGGTGCACGAGCTCGCCTCGAGCGGCGCTCTGGGAGCGGCGGCCAAGGCCGCCCTCGAGCGCGACCCGAGCCTCGAGGGCCTGCTGGCCGCCCTGGGCCTCGAGCAGCACGCCGGCCGCATCCTCAGCGGCAAGAACCTCGCCCGGCTGCGCGACTCCGTGAAGTTCCTGATCGACATGCACGTGGAGGCCGACGGCACGGACGCCTTCGCGTTCTACACCGACCTCGCCAAGGGCCTGAAGCCGAAGGAGGCGATCTACATGGACCCGCACGCCGAGGCAGCGGCGGCGGCTCCGGCCGGCGAGAAGCCGGGCGACAAGCCCGACGACAAGGAACCGGACGACGACGCGGACGAGTGCCCGGAGTGCGGCGAGGCCATGAAGGGCGGGAAGTGCGAGGCCTGCGGCTACACGAAGCCGGCCAAGGAGGAGCACCAGCGCAAGCGCTCGGCCGAGATCCTGCGCCGGGCCGCGCTGCTCGAGGCCACGCTGCTCCAGGCCAGGGCCGCGAGCATCGGCCTCGAGCGGCACTCGAACGAGCCTGGCCACCCGTTCTACGGCAACCAGTACACCGGCGGCCAGGGCGGCAGCGGCAAGGACGAGGGCGGCAGCGGCAAGCTCCCGAAGGGCGACACCGAGGTCGCCGGCCTGCCGGCCCAGGTCACGCCGAACGGCAACGGCCTCGACGTCCGCGTCGGCCTCGACGGCAACATGTCCGGCCGCACGATCAGCCTCGTGAACACGTGGATGGAGACGCCGAACCTCAACACGACGTTCGGCGCCTTCGAGGACAAGGGCAAGGCCCGCGACGTGGTCGACAAGCTCGCGGAGCACGCGCACGCCCTGGGAAAGTCGGAGCTCCAGCTGGCGAGCGGCCGCGAGGGCGACCGAGGGTTCAGCCGGGAGGACAAGGACTTCGGCCTCTGGCTGAAGGACAGCGGCGGCAGGGCCGGTATCAGGCTCGACAAGGACCAGAGCGGATTCTGGGCCGTGAAGGTGAACCTGAAGCAGTACCTCGCCAGCGCCAAGAAGGGCAAGTAAGGAGGCCATTGGGCGACGTAACGCCCGGTACGACCGGCCTCGGTCATCGCCCGCTCCCCAATGAAGGGCCGCTTGAATACCGGCCCCGTCGCCCCAGCCATATTAAGGCCAGATGCGCCCAGCCCTGAATAAGAAGGTGCTGCCGGAACGGCACCGCCTCGAGCTCCAGCACGGCCGCGACCAAGCTCGCGCCCTGCGAGGGCATCCTCTACCGCTTCAAGGGAGGCCAGGGCCCGAGCAACATCAGCATGGCCACGGCCACGAACACGACCTCCACGGCCCGCGTGACGGCATTCTTCATCGAGGGAGCGAGCCAGGGCGCAGGTCTGGTCGAACGCTTCAGCTGCCCCGCCGGGACCACGTCCTGGGCCAGCGTCACGACCACGAGCAACGGCGCCACGATGACCGCGTACGCCGACTCGGAGCTCATCACGCTGGCCACGGACGGCGCCGAGACGGAATCGAGCGCCAATCTACTCCGGGGAAACGCGCTCATCGACGCCGTGGTCTGCCGCATCACGACCACGATCACGACGGCGACCGAGTGGAGCGGTTCATCGACCAGCAGGACGTGCTGACTGCCGGCACGACCCGCGTCGGGCTTGTGCATTGGGAGTCCACACCCATCAACGTGAGCATGGGCACGGCGGCGCAGAAGCTGCTCATCACGACCACGGGCACGCCCGGGGCCCGACGAGCTAGCGCAGGCTCGGACTTGCGCACGGGGAGCGGCCCTCGGCATCATCGCCGCGTGATACCAGCGCGGATCGCCCGCGCCTGACGAAAGGGAGAACGAACCATGAGTCTGCAGGTTGCCCTGAAGAAGACCCAGGAGCAGCTCGGCAAGGCGATCCACGACATGCGCGAGCTCGGCCTCAAGATCGCCGACGCCACGCCCGAGGCCGCCAAGGAGCTCGAGACCCAGTACGAGAAGCACTCGGCCGAGGTCGGCCGTCTGATGGCCAGCGCCGACCGCTTCGCGGCCGACCTCGAGCGCGAGCGCAAGGTCGAGCAGCTGTCGAGCCAGATCGTCAACGCCCCGCCCGCCCCGACGCCCCAGGCGCCGACCGGCCGGGAGACGCACGCCGGCGCGCCCGGCGGCAGCGCCGAGACGTCCGTCGCGCAGCTGCACCGCGAGTGCTTCGCGGCCTACATCCGGGGCGGCGAGCGCAGCACCGCCTTCGCCGAGGCCCGCGAGCGCCTCATCGCCTCGGCCAGCGAGCGTGAGCGCCACGCCCTGCTCTCGACGAAGAACGAGCTCGGCGGCTTCCTGACGACCGAGGACTTCCGCGCCGAGGTCATCAAGAACGCCGGCGGCATCACGGTGATGCGCATGGCCGGCGCCCGCGTCGTGCCGACCTCGAGCTCGGTGCTGGTGTACCCGAGCATCGCCGGCGGCACCGACCCGTTCTCGACCGGCTTCGCCGGCTCCTGGCGGGCGGAGGGCGCGCAGGGCACGGACGGCACCGCCCCGACCGTCCAGAACCAGCCGACGTTCGGCCAGGAGCGCATTCCGGTCCACGTCTGGCAGCCCGACGCCGTCGTGATCACCCGGGAGCTCATGGAGGACGCCGTCGTCCCGCTGGAGTCCATCCTCGCGCAGAGCATCGCCGAGACGAAGGGCCAGGACGAGGACTACGCGTTCTTCCAGGGCGACGGCATCGGCCGGCCGCGTGGCGTGTTCGACTACATCGCCGCGAGCACCGGCCCCGCCATCAGCGCCGTGAACAGCGGCTCGAACTCGACGTTCACGTACGACGGCCTGCTCGACCTGTTCCACACGCTGCCGATCCAGTACCGCGACCGGGCGGCCTTCGTGTGCCGCTCGCTGGCGTTCTCGGCCATCCTGAAGCTGAAGGACAGCACGAACCAGCCGATCCTGTACGCGGGGTCGATCCCGGGCACGCTGTTCGGCAAGAAGGTGTGGCTCACCGAGCACGCCCCGGCCGTCGCGCAGAACGCCTACCCGCTCCTGTTCGGCGACATGTCGTACTACGTGATCGCCGAGCGCAGCGACATGCGGCTGCAGCGGCTCGACGAGCGCTTCGCGCCGAACGTGGGTTTCTTGCCCACGGCCAGGCTCGGCGGCGGCGTCGTCCGCGTGCAGCCGTTCCGCGCCCAGAAGATCAGCGCCTAGCCGCCTGATGGCGGGCCGGGAGTTTCCAGGGCCTCCCGGCCCGCCGACGTACAACCGCCCCTGAAACCCTGCTGGCCGTGGCCGAGCGCCACCGCCCCCAGGCGCGAAAGGACGAACGAACATGGCACAGCCGGCTGGCATCGGCGCGGCCGCGAACCGCGAGCTGAAGACGAAGGTCAAGGTCGTGCAGGTCCTGACCCCGAACGTGGTCAACGACGACACGGACGGGACGGCGGGCGCCGCCGCCGACATGAAGGGCTACGAGAGCGCCCTGCTGGTGGCGCAGATCGGCGTCTCGGGCGACACCCTCTCGGGCAGCGTGAAGCTGATCCCGGTGGCGATGGAGTCCGACTCGCCCTCGAGCGGGTTCACGGCCGTCGCGGCCGCCGACCTGCTCGGCGCCTTCACGCTGGTGGACGACCCGGCCGAGGACGACGTGGTCCAGACCGTGGCCTACATCGGCACGAAGCGCTACGTGAAGGTCAACATCGACACCACGGGCACGCACACGAACGGCACGCCCTGCTCGGCGTGCGTCGTCCTGGGCCACCCGAGGGTGATGCCCGCCGCCTAGCGGTTCCGCCTGACCATGCCTCCCGGGGGCCAGCGCTCCCGGGAGGCCTCCACATGCTCGGGGGTGAACCGTGGCGCTCTTGACGTACGCTCTGTGCACCGTGGCCGAGGCCGAGGTCGGTCTCGGCCTTTCGACTGGAGAGGGCGGCTCGCGCCTCGAGGCCCTCGTGAACTCGGCGACCATCCTCGCCGAGACGTACTGCCGCGCTCCGTTCGTCATCCGCCAGTTCAGCGAGCTGCACCAGGGCTGGAGCAAGCGGCTGTACCTCAAGCACGCACCCGTGACCGAGGTCGCCAGCATCATCGACCCCGCCCTCAACAGCGTGCCTTCGACCGACTACATCATCCTCGGGGACATGGGCGTGCTCGAGCACTTCGGCCGCTTCCCGATCCCGCAGAACAGCCAGGGCCAGCGCGCCTATTGGACCGTGACATTCTCGGCCGGCCTGTTCGCCAACACGGCGGCCGTCGGGGCCGACCTCAAGGAGGCGTGCTGGCGGCTCGCCGGCAAGGCCTGGGAGAGCCCCAGCGGCGGGGCGCAGTCGGTCGGCGTGGGGAGCCTGTCGGTATCCTACGGCGGCAGCGGCGGGGCGCAGACGACCGGCGGCACCATGCCCGCCGACGTCGCCCTCATCCTCGACAGCTACCGAAGGAACCTCATCTGATGCCGACCGTGCCGCAGTGGGTCGAGACGCTCGGCGCCGACCTCGCCAAGCTCGGCGCCCTGATCGGAGGCCTCATCATGGCCGCGAAGGGCATCCGCCGCGTCTGGCGCTGGACCTCGCTGCAGGTCGAGACGCTCGAGACGCTCCAGAACATCGCGGCCGAGCTCCGTCCGAACCACGGGACTAGCATCAGGGACTCGCTCGACCGCATCGAGGCGCGGCAGGTCACGCACGAACAGCGCTGGCGCATCGCGCTCTATGACCACGACAAGGGCATCGTCGAGCTTGACGGCGATGGCAGGCTCGTCTGGTGCAACAGGACGTTCCGCGAGATCACGGGGCGCGACACCGAGGAGCTCCAGGGCACCGGGTGGGCCCTCGCCATCGCGCCCGAGGACCGCTCGCGCATCCTCGAGGAGTGGGAGGACGCCGTCCAGCACGGGCGCGACTACGAGACGACCGTGACCTACCTACGCGACGACCAGCGCGTGGCGGCCTGCCTGCGCGCCACGGCCCTCCGAGCCGAGCCGGTGATGACGCCCTACAGCCGTCGGGCCACGGACGAGGACGATTCCGGCGCGTCATTCCGTTCGGCGTCTCAGGCCAGGACAGGCAGGGCCGGCGGGTGGGTTGCCATCGTCTCCGCCTGCGCCAGCTGCCCAGGGCAGTCCAGCTGCATCAAGAGGGCCTGACGTGGCCGCGATCCCGACCGCCATCCGAGCGCTGATGAAGCACACCGTGACGCTCAAGGTCTGCACGACCTCGGACGCCTACGGGGAGAAGACGCTCGGGGCAGCGAACACCGTGCGGGCCCGCATCGACTACAACACCGTCCGCGTGCTCTCGCAGGCCGGCGAGACGGTGGACTCCACGACCCAGGTCTACACCGAGGACGTGGCCGGCTTCACGCCCGAGGGAGAGATCACCCTACCCGACGGCTCGAAGCCGAAGATCATCAGCGTCCGGCGCCTCTACTGGCCGAACGGCGCCTCGCACCTGGAGATCGCCCTATGAGCCTGCGCACCCTCGGCAACAAGGCCGGCTTCGGCGTGACCTGGGACGGCCTGCAGGAATTCCAGCGCATGTGCGAGGAGCTCGCGGGCGACCCAGGCGAGGGCCTGGACCTCGTGATCGAGGAGCAGCTGGAGATCATCGGCCGGCGCGCCGACTACTACTGCCCCAAGGACACGCACTCGCTCGTGGACTCCCGACAGGTCTGGGTCATGGAGGGCGCACGCGGCCTCATGGACGGGGCGATCACGTACGGTGGTGGGCCGGTCGGCGTCAAGGACCCGGCCGAGTACGCCCTGTTCGTGCACGAAGACCCCGTGGCCCGGCACAAGCCCCCGACCCGGTGGAAGTGGCTCCAGGCCGCCTTCGACGAGAAGCGCGCCAGCGCCCTGAAGGCCATCGCTGCGGCCTTCGAGCTGCGCATCACGCGGGCCGGCCGGCTCGCGGCGAGGTAGCGCCATGGCGACCCTGGACGAGCTCGCGACGTACCTCGCGGCGCACGCCGCCGGCACAGTCAAGACCTCGAGCGCGCAGGCCAGCACGCCCTGGCTGATCTACAAGGGCGGCGAGGTTCCGGGCGACCGGACGGACGCCATCATCCTCAGCCTGTTCGGCCTGGGCGAGCCGATCCTGCAGATGGGCACCGGGTTGACCGGCGTCGTCGCCGAGACGGTGGGCCTCCAGGCCATCGCCCGGCACACGTCCTATGCGAGCGCGGACTTGAAGGCCCGCGAGGTGTGGGGCATCCTGCACGGCGTCGGGGACACGACTCTGAGCGGCACGCGCTACCTGTTGATCCGGGCACAGGGCGCCGTGGTGCCGATCGGGCGCGACCCGCAAGGGTGCTGGATGATCGGAGCGAACTTCGAAGTGACCAAGGAGCTGTCATGAACAGCCCCGAGCTGTTCCTGCGCCAGCAGCTGCTCGCGCTCCGGGCCAGCATCGTCGCGCAGCTGGCCCAGGTCGACGCGACTCTGAGCCTGCTCGAGGGAGCGCCGGCCGAGCCCCAGGACGACGCGGGCGCGGGCGCGGGCGCGTGCACGCACACGAAGCGCCTCAGCGCTGCCACGATGGGGCATCCGACGGCCTGGGTCTGCGCGACCCCGGGCTGCAACGCTGGCGGGGAGGCCTGATCCCATGAGCGTGACCAAGTTCACCGACGCGCACGTGTTCGTCGGCAGCCGGGAACTGACGGGCAAGCACAACAGCCTGAGCGTGGCCTACTCCGTGGCCATGCTCGACGCGACCACGTTCGGAAACACGACCAAGATCAACCATCCGGGCATCGCCGAGTGGAAGATCGACGGCGAGGGCCTCTACGACGCGGGTGCCGACATCGCCGCGACCGGCGTGACCTTCGTGGAGAGCGACAGCCCCGACGGCCTGTTCAACCTCGTCGGCTCGGCCGGCGCCCTCATCAGCCTGACGGACGTGACGCCCGCCCTGGGAGGCGTGGCCTACTTCCTGAAGACGGTCCAGGCCGACGTCTCGTTCTTCGGCGGCCACGGTGACCTGATCCCGTTCACGCTCTCGAGCGCGCCCTCGAGCTACGGCTGCCGTGGGTCGGTGCTGCTCCCGAACACGCAGCAGCTGGCCAGCGGCAACGGCACCGGCCTACAGCTGGGCGCCCTCACGTCGGACCAGCGCCTGGTGGTGGGGCTGCACGTGCTGCAGTTCAACGGGACCACGATGACCATGATCGTACAGAGCGACAACGGGGTGGGCTTCGGCACGCCGACCACGGTTGCCACCATGACGGCGGCGACCGGCCTGACCTCGCAGTGGAAGGAGGTCGCGGGACCGATCACGGACGACTGGTTCCGGGCTTCGTGGACGTTCACGGGGACGAGCTTCACGGCTCTGGTGGTCGTGGGCATCGCCTCGCTGTTCTAGGAGGAAACGACGATGGCGGTTGCCAAGTTCTACGACGCCGTGGTGACGCTCTCGGGCACCGGCGGCCCGCCGCCCACCGGCGGCACGGCGCTGCCTCACGTGCGCGAGGTCTCGATCAGCTACAGCGCCGACATGCTCGACATCACCGAGATGGGCAACGCGACGAAGGTGAACCTCGCGGGCCTGCTCGAGTGGGGCATCGACGTGAAGTGCCTGCAGGACTACGCGGCGGCGAACGTCGACGCGATCCTGTTCCCGCTCGTGGGCGCGGCCGCCTTCTACATCCAGGTCAGGCCGACCAGCGCGGCCGTCGGCGCCTCGAACCGGCAGTACTACGGCCTCGCCGTGCTCGAGAGCTACGGTCCGATGGACGGCGGCGTGGGCGACGCGCAGATGGTCAGCGCCTCGTTCAAGTGCGCCGGCACCCTCACGATGAGCGCGACCTAGACCCTCTGCTCTGCCCTGCGCGGCGCCCCCAGGCGCAGGGCATAGCCGGCCCCGGCTGATCCTCCGGGGCCAGCGGAGAGCGGGCAGGGCTGAGAACCCTGGGGGCTTCAACACGAGCGGAGGACCCGCTCGAGGAGGATTCGATGGCTCGTCCCGCCTACTCGCTCAAGATCGCCGCACGCGACGTCGAGGTCCGCTACGACATGGAGTCGCTCGAGTGGTTCGAGCGCAAGCGCGGCTTCGGCATGGTCGCGGCCCTGTCCGAGCACATGGGCATCGAGACGACGATCTGGCTCCTGCTGGCCGGCGTGCGCCACCGCAAGGATGGCACCACGTACGACGCCATGCGGTCGCTGCTCCAGGCCCACGTCGACCAGCCCGACTGCCACCTGGGCGACGTGACCAACCAGATCGTGGAGGCCCTGCGGCACTTCGGCGTGATCCCGCCCGCCGAGTACGACAGCAAGTCGGACGGCCGCTCGGACGGCCGCCCCAACATGCCCCGCGCCGAGTAGAGGAGCGGGGCCACATACTGGCGGCGAACCTCATGTGGGCCCAGGAGCTCGCGGTCTCGCGGCTCGGACTCGACCCGATCCGCTTCTGGGCCCACGCGCCAGCCGACCTCGCCATGATGTTCGAGGCCGAGCGGCACGGCAGGAACCGCCACGCCGTCATCGACTCCTGGCGGCTGTCCTGGGTCATCGCACCACACATCAGCAAGGGCAGCGTCAGGCCGAGCCGCATCCTGCTCACCGCTCCGTTCTACGACGCCGACCCTGAGCAGCCGGGCCAGCGCAAGGCCGAGGAGGACTAGTGGGCAGCATGGTCGTTGCCGGCATCGTCGCCAAGCTCGTCCTCGACCCGAGCCAGTTCGCCAAGGGCCTCGACACGGCCATGAGCGACGCCTACAAGGCCCGCAAGAAGATGGACGAGGACTTGGGCAAGGCCTTCGGGAACCTGCTCAAGAGCGTGCCCGGGAAAGACCTGGGCCGGCGCATCGGCGAGCAGGTGACATCGGGCCTGACCTCGGCCATGAACGGCCTCTCAGCGAACGTCGGCACCATGCTCGCGGGCGGCGTTGTGGCCGGCGCGGCCGCCATCGCCGGAGCTCTTTCCTACGCCACGTATTCCGTGCTCGGCCTCGCCGACCGCATGTCGAACCTCGCGGACCGCACGGGCATGGGCACCGAGGCCCTGCAGAAGTTTGCATTCGCAGGGAGCGCCGTGGGCGTCAGCGCCGAGCAGATCGGCCTCGCGATGACCAAGATCAATCGGGGCATCGGCAGCGGCTCCAAGGCCACGGCGACCGCGCTGCGCGACATCGGCCTAGGCCTGCAGGACGTGGCGAAGCTCCAGCCCGACCAGCAGTTCTCGAAGATCATGGGCGCCCTCGACAAGATCCCGAACGCCGCCAACAAGGCCCAGGCCGCCATCGCCCTGTTCGGCCCACGGCTCGGCCCCTCGCTCGCAGCCCTCTCCGGCTCGATGGAGGAGGCCATGAAGAAGGCCGTCGAGTTCGGCGCGGTCATCAGCGAGAAGGACGTGGCGGCCGCCGACCAGCTGGGCGACAACCTCGGGTTTCTGAAGCTCGGCTTCGAGGGCCTCATCAACACGATCGGGACCACGATCACGAGCAACGCCTCGTTGCACGCCATGATCGAGGGCCTGGGCCCGATCCTCGGCACGATCAGCAAGGCCGTGCTCGACAACAGGGCGGCGATGCAGGAGTGGGTGAGCCTGGGCGTCGAGCTTGCGATGAGCGCCCTCATCGGCATGGTGGGCGCCGTCCGCATCCTCGACGACGTCCTCGTGGCCCTGCGCGTCACGTGGCTCTCGATGCTCAACGTCGCCGGGTCGCTCTCGGTGGCCCTGCTGCGCGTGGCCCAGGCCAGCGCCCTCGCACACGGCGACATCAACAGCTCGAGGCAGATGGAGCAGTCGGTCGCCATGGTCAAGGAGTGGCAGGCCGAGCTCTCCGACTCAGCGAACAAGCTCATCGACTCGAGCGCCAAGCGCCAGAACTTCTACGCTGGCGTCGAGAAGCAGCTGGAGGGCCTCAAGAAGAAGACCTCGGATCTCTCGGGCAAGGAAGTCGACGTCAAGATCAAGCCGAAGGTCGACCCGGAGGCCTCGAAGAAGCTCGCCGAGGCCCTGGCCAAGGAGCAGAAGGAGTGGGAGAAGGCCATGGCCTCGCTGCTCCCGGGCATGGGCGCCGAGCGCGCCGGCCGGGAGAAGGCCAGCGACGCCCGCCAGCAGATCCTCGGCCCCGGCTACGACGAGGTCCGCACCGAGGTCGGCCGGATCGCGCAGGCCATCACCGACATGGGCGGCGCCGGCGCGCTCACGGCCTCGCAGTTCAAGAAGCTTGGCGACGAGCTCGAGCGGCTCCGGCAAGCGAACCCTGAAGCCTTCGCCGACGCAGCAGCTGCGTTCCAGACGAACGTGACGCCCGGCGGCCTCTACGACACCAGCATGGGCCCGGCACTCCCGCAGCCCGAGGCCGTCACGGGCCAGGGCGTCAACCTCAACGCGCTGTCCGTCGCCAGCACCATCGACCCGAAGACGACCGACTACATCATCGAGTCCGTCGGCAACGTGGTGCCGAAGCTCGAGAAGGCCGAGAGCGCAACGAAGGACTGGCAGAAGGCGCTGCAGGCGACCGCCGACATCATGCAAATACTCGGCATCAATGCCGACTCTGCGCTCGGCCAGATCATCGGCGGCGTGACCGGCCTACTCGCGGCCATCGACGCCGTGAAGGGCAGCATCGGCGGCATCAAGGACGCCTTCAAGAGCTTCAGCGCTCCTGGCGGCGGTGGCCTGGGCGGCATCGCCAAGATCGCAGGTAGCCTCATGGGTGGGATCGGCGCAGCCCTCAGCGCCGGCAAGGCCGCGCTGCAGATCGGCAAGGCCATCGTGGGCCTGTTCAAGAGCAGCCCCGCCGAGAAGGCCGCCAAGGAGGGCGGCAAGTACCTCGGCTTCAAGATGAGCAAGGAACTCTCGGAACAGGTCGCCAAGGACGCCAAGAAGTTCGGCGTCAGCATGAAGGACGCCATCCTCCTGAACCTGAACGCGGCCATTGCCGAGAGCGGCAAGAGCGCCAAGGAGTTCTCGAGCCAGATCATGGACGCGATGGCCCTCGCGGCCAAGGGCGGCAAGGAGGCCGGCAAGGCCATCGAGGAAGTCGGCAAGGCGTTCTCGAGCGTGCGGGAGCAGGCCAAGAAGGGCGTGGGCGACAAGGCCATGGTGCAGCTGATCCAGCGCGCCCGCGAGCTCGGCCTCAAGGTGCCGGAGATCGCCGACGCCATCAAGGATGACCTCGCGAAGGCCCTCGGCGGACTCGGCAAGGTCGTCAGCGGCATCGCATTCGTCGACACGGGCAGCGTCTCGAGGCAGGCGACCCTGCTCGCCTCGACGTTCTGGGCCACGGTGCGGGAGCAGGGCATCGTCGAGGCGGCCTTCGCATTCGCCGACGTCATGAAGACGTGGAACGAGAAGATTGACGCGGCCGGCCTAGAAATGACCGCCGAGACGGCGGCCATGCTCGCGCCGATCAACGCCGTGGTCGGCCTCGCGATGAACGAGACGACCAGGGCCGTCATGGAAGGAATCCAGGGCCTGAGCGACCTCCTGGGAGGCCTCGCCGACAGCGGCTACATGACCGTGGGCGCGTTCCAGGCCGTGGGCGGCGAGGCCCAGGCCGCCTATGACCAGCTGATCGCCGGGGGCGCCGACTCGCAGACCGCCCTGATGGCCATTGCCCCGCTGCTCGCGCAGCTGAAGGAGGCGGCGGCGAACTACGGCGTGGAGCTCGACGACAACACGAAGCGCCTCATCGAGCAGGCCGAGGCGGCCGGCGTGGCCTTCCCGGTGGATCCGCTCCTGCAGATCGTCGACGTGCTGAAGGAGATCGCCAAGGTACTCGGCGCCGAGATCCCGGCCAGCGCGAACCGGGCTGGCGAGGCGCTGCGCGGCCTCCCGGCACCGAACATGCCCGGCGGCGGCGGGTTCACCGACACCGGCACGGCCGGCTCGCTGCCCGGCTACTCGGCAGCCGCCGGCCTCGACCCGACCGTCTTCAAGCAGGACACGGTGATCAGGGCGCACAAGGGCGAGCTCGGCATGATCGTCCCGGCCAGCCGCGTGGGCGACATCGATGCGAGCTTCGGCAAGGGCAGCGCACCCATTGGCGGCTCGAGCCAGAGCGTGGCCGTGGGCCCGACGACCGTCACGATCGAGAACGACCCGACGCGCACGCGGGAGGGCGAGCGCCGCGTGATGGAGCTCCAGGCCGACACCCTGGTCGCGCTCCTGCGCCAGCGCGACACCCGGCTCATGCTCGCGCTGCAGGAAGCCGGCTTCGCCCGGCAGTAGGAGGAGAGGCCAATGCTCGGCATCGTCAGTCAGGGCGACAAGACCTGCGCCGCGAGCGAGGACACGATCGTTACCTCGAGCGAGAGCGGCGTCTTCGCGGCGATCTTCGACCTGTCGGCCATGGTCGCGTCCGACGTCATTCAGGTCAGGCTCAAGACGAAGGCCAGGGCGACCGGCACCGGGAACAACCTCCGCACGGCCGCGTACGCGTCCTATACCGGCGCGCAGAGCGACCCGACCAACGTCGTCCTGGGCCCGATCCCGGTCGGCGTGCAGTGCTCGGTCACGATCAAGCAGACCGCCACCGGCTCCGGCGGCTACAAGGTCGTCCCATGGATGCTGGTCCGCATCGGGTGAGCCAGTGGCCTACTTCCTGACCTATGCCGCGCCCCAGAACGGGCCACAGAGGCGGCTCATGTCCGAGCCTCTGCGCGAGGCCCTCAAGGCCGGCCGGCAGCGCTTCGTGGTCCTGGGCGTCTTCGAGCTCGAGGACGCCGACGGGACGATCATCCTGGGCGACCCGGCCGACATGCAGCAGGGCGTGCCTGACGAAGGCCCGCTCTACAAGGCGGCTCGCCCCATCGTCACGTCGTGGGGCCAGGTCAGGACCGGCGTCCAGGTCAGGGGCGAGAGTCTCCAGACAGTCTCATTGAACCTGCAAATTACCGACACCGACCGCTGGTGGGCGAAGAAGATCGTCGGCCCCTACGCTCACACGCTGCGGAACACGCCCCTGACGGTCTACCTGGGGGCGGCGGGCGTGCGCTGGCCTGACTGGCACGTGGCCTTCCGCGGGTCGCTCCAGGCGTGGGCGCTCGACGGGCCGGCCGCCTGGACGCTGTCCTTCGGCCCCGACGACCAGTGGCTCAAGGGCTTCGCCCCGCGCCACCCGATCACAACCGCCGACTACCGCTACAGCGACGCCAAGGTGCTCGACCAGTTCATGCCCCTGGTCTACGGCACGCACAGCACGGCCGGCCTGGGCGGCGGCGGCGCCCTGGCCTGCCCGCTGGTCGACTCCAAGACGTTCCGCTACCTCGTGGGCCAGGGCCACGTGACCGTCGACGCGGTCTACGTCTCTGGCGAGGCCGTCGGCACCGGCTACAGCGTCGAGCGCCCGACGCGTGGCGGGAAGCTCGTGACCGAGGTCGTTTTCACCGAGGACAAGGGAACGGCCGAGGTGAGGGCGGACGTGCGAGGCTACGACACGGCCGGAGACGGCACGGGCGACCTCATCGAGAACCCGGTGGACGTGATCGCGCACTTCGTCACGAACTTCGGTCGCGGCGACTGGCGCAGCGGCGCGTGGGGCAGCGACGACGCAGACCTGCTCGACCTCGACGGCCTGCGGCAGCTGCGCGACTACTTCACGCTCTACGGCGTCAAGAACAGCCGGGTGATCAGGAACCGCGAGCGCGTCTCGGACGTGATCTCGAGCTGGGGCGCCTCGAACTACGTCAAGCCCTTCTGGACGCACGACGGCAGGCTCTCGGCCGTGCCGCTCGACCATCGTCCCGTGCGGCGCTACCTGGGAGACCCGTGGTGGGTCAAGGGGTGGGCAGACGAGCAGGGCGGCTTCCGGCCATCCTGGGAGGACTCGGGCGTGCGCGACGAGCTCGCCCTGGCCTTCATGCAGGTGGGCGAGGACACGAAGCAGACCCTGCGCGTGCGCCTGCCCGACGCGGGCGAGTTCGCCTCGGAGAACCAGACGATGGGCTGGAGCTACGGAGCGATCTGATGGCCGTCGCCTACGCGTACCTCTACCCAGACGGCAACAGCGGCGTCGGTGCCGCCATCACGGTCCAGCCCGGCGGAGCGGCCTGGGAGGCCGTGAACGACCCGTACACCGCGCTCGACGACTCGGACTACCTGATCAGCAGCGCCACGGACGACACCGGGCCCGGCTCGGTCCTGTTCACGTTCCAGGCGATGCCCGAGGCGATCAGCGTGTCCCGAGTCAGCCTGTTCGCACGGCTGCGGCGCAACGCAAGCGGCGGCGTCGGCACGGATCACAAGGCGCGGCTCATGCTCTCGATCAGCGCCGTCGAGTACTCGGCGACCTCGATCATCGCTGCACCATCGAACAGCTGGACGAACTACAGTTTTTCGTGGGACGCGCCCCCCGACGCGCCGACCGAGGAGTGGACGAAGGCAAGGGTCGATGCCCTCATCGCCGGCGCGGCCATGTGGGAGGACGGGACGAACAGCGTCACAGGCACCGGCATGTCGGCCTGCTGGCTGCTCGTCGAGTACGTCGCGGCTCCGAGCCAGATCGAGCAGGCGCGGCTCATCGGCTCGCAGAAGCTCTGGCTCACGCGGCAGGCCTCGCCCGCTGCGGAGCTCGTGCTCCCGATCGGCTGCGCCGACACCGGCATCGGCGACGACCTCGAGGTCTCGCACCCGGACGGGCCGCACCCGACCGACGAGGGCT
>ERZ761584.24-NODE-24-length-53783-cov-7.114279_pt1 | contig 53783 bp, 64 predicted proteins | sample MGYA00512168_ERZ761584 | MGnify/ENA primary metagenome ERZ761584 (study PRJEB28899, sample SAMN03785564) | bioreactor sludge metagenome | biome: EBPR Sludge; feature: EBPR Bioreactor; material: 0.22µm filtered reactor supernatant | place: Saint Lucia: Queensland...
CATGCACCCTGCACCCTGCACCCAGCCTAGAGGCAAACTCGCCCGGGGGCCCCGCCGCCCCGGGGGCCCCCAGCCCCGGGGCCCCAAGCCCTGACCCCGGGGGCCCCAGGGGCCCCGCGCCCAAAACCCTGGGCTCCGAGCTTCTTGACCGCCTACTCGCAATTCCCGACGCCTACGACTTCTTGCAGCTGTTTTTCGGGGACATTGAGCCCTACAGCTGGCAGATCGAAGAACTAGTCCGGCTTTCTGGCTTTACCAACCCGCGGGCCCCGGACTACGAGAAAAGCTACTTCGAGCCAACGACCGAGGCGCCGCTCATCATGACGTTGTGCGCGGCCAACGGCTCAGGCAAAGACCAGATTGTGCTGACTATCTGGGCCCTCTTTTGCTTATGCTGCAAAAGAAACTTCCACTGGATCGGCACTTCTAGCTCGTTCAAACAGCTCGACGGCCAGACCTGGCTGCACATTAAGCGGCGCGCCGAGCAGCTGAATACGTACCTGGGCGCCGGCTTTTTGCAGATTAAGAAGCACGAAATCAAGTGCGAGCTGACGGGCTCCATGATTACGCTGTTCCGCTCCGACCAGGACGTAAAGACGGAGGGCTTCCACCCCATCAGCCCCGGGGCCCCAATGGCCATTGTGCTCAACGAGTGCAAATCCCTGGAGCCCGAGGTCGTCATGGCCTTCCGCCGGTGCCACGGCTACACGCACTGGCTCAACATCTCGTCGCCCGGCGAGCCGTTCGGGTACTTCTACGAAAAGTGCGTCAGCCCAAACGCCGTCGCCTACCCAAAGCCCATGCTGCCGGGCATCGAATACTTCCGGCGCATCAGCCACGAGCAGTGCCCGCACCTCAAGCACGAGTACGAGCGCGACATCCTGGAGTTTGGCGAAGACGACCCTTACATCCTGTCGTCCTACAAGGCCCTATTCTGCTCGGCCACCCAGCTTTACATCATCCGGCCCGAGGACCTGCGCTACGAGTACCCGGCACGTGCCTCGCTAGAACTGCCCCGGCGCGCGGGCCTGGACCTTTCGCTGGGCGGCGACGCCACGGTGCTGTCCGTTTGGGAGGGCAACTATCACGTGCTCGAATGGATTGTGCGCGAGCCCCATGAGCCCACGCTCACGGCCATGATATCCGAAAAGATCCGGGAACTGGACATCGACGCCAGCCAGGTCTACGCGGACGCGGGCGGCCTGGGCGCCCCAATCATCCAGCGCATCCGGGAAAATGGGCTGGCGATCAACGGCGTCTTTAACAATGGAGCCCCGCGCAACAAGCGCGCATATAAGGACCGCGGCACGGAACTTGCTTTCAACCTCAGGCGCCTGGTCCTTGACAAGATTCTCAATCTTGACGGGACCTCGCAGCGTTTGCGCCGCGAAATGTCTGCGCGCTACTACTCGATCAAGGACGGCAAGAAAATCCTTGAGCCCAAGGTCGAGTTCCGGGCGCGCTGCGGCTATTCGCCCGACCGCTTCGACGCTGCGATCCTGGCGCACGCGGGCATTACGCACCACGCTTTCCGGGCCGCCGTCCGCTCAGCCCCCAACCCCGCTGAGCGCGGGCGCCCGCCGGTAAATTGGCAGCAGGAAATGGAACAGATTTATGGAAAACTTGACGACCGAGCCGCAAACTCAGGCGCCTGGCGCACCTCAGGGACCTTTAGTCGACGCCGACCTGGTCACGCAGTGCGGCACCCTAATTTCTGATTGGGAAACGCGCATCATCCCGATCCTCGAAGACAATCGCGACGCGGCCGAGCTGGACGTGACGTGCAACGAGGCCCGGACCCGTGGCATTGTGGCGGGCAACGAGACTTACATCGGGCGCCGAGTCATCGCGGGCAACATGAAGCGCGAGCTGCCCACGTTCATCCAGTACCTGAGCGGCTCCTACCGGCACGTGGTGGCCAAGAGCCTGACTCCCACGGTGCCCGCGAACTTCCTGTCAGACATCGAAGTCAATTTCACGGCGGGCTTCAGGGTCGGCAACTGGCTTGAGCCCCACATCCAGGTCACGAACTCGGACATGTTGCACGGGCGCGGCGTCTTCATGGTGATCCCAAACCCCGGCGCCCCGCTCAACACGGCGCCCGTCTACGTGCCGCCCGAGGACTTTATCTTCCCGACCGAGGCCCGCGACCTGCAGAACGTGCCCATGTGCGCTGTGCGCTACGTCCTGACCCTGCCGCAGTTCAAGGACTGGGCCAAGCGCTACGGCTGGGACCCCGTGCAAACCGAGGGCATCCTGCAAAGTTTTGCGCGCCCCGAGCAGCTTAACGTCGTGGTGCCTGTGTTTTTGGTGTTCCGCAAGACCTGGGCCCAGGCCCAAGAGCCCGGCGCCCCGCCCTCCAAGCAGGTCGAGTCCTTCTGGTTCTACAACCAGACGCGCGCGGCCCTGACGCGCTCCGAGGCCCTGGACGTTGGCTACCGGACGGCCGAGGGCACAGCGGTTCCGAGCGCCGACTATCCGATTTTCCCGGTCTACTACAACATTACCGAGAACCCGCGCCTCATCGAGCGCAAGGGCCGGGCGCACGCCGACATGCACGACCAAGAGGCGCTCACGATGATGTGGACCGGCTACGTCAACGGCATGATGCGGGCCTCGGAAATTTACATTGCGCTGCGCGACTCGGGCATGACCGAAAACCCCGAGATCGCCCAGACCGAGTTCATCATGGACCCGGGCAAAATCCTCAAAAAGCCCGTCGACTTCTTCTCGTCGCCCTGGCCCGACGCCTCGATGCTCCAGGCCTGCCAGGCCCTGGCCACCGAAAACGCCAACTCCGCGGGCCAAGTGGACTTTGCGGCCCAGGCCCGCAAGGACTCGCGCAAAACGGCCAAGGAACTGTCGCTGGCCGAGGAACAATCTGACAAGGCCAGCACCGTGCCCCTGACCATGTTCGCCGTCGGCTACGGTGTCATGCTCGAATTTATGTGGGCCGTGCTCTCGTACAACGTGCGCAGCGGCTTCAACACCACGTTCATGGCCGACAACCCCGAGGCCCGGGCCCTGATCGCCGCAGACAAAATTATCATCCGGCCCTCGGGTGACATCGACTACATCGAGCGCCAGGACAAGCTCAAGAAGTTCACCAACTTCTACGCCCTGTACCAGGGCACGGCGGTCGGCAACTTCTTCCTCAAGAAGATCCTGGAACTCGCGTTCCCCGACGAGTACCCGCAGCTGGCCCCGCTGCTCGAAGACAACAGCCGCCAAATGGGCGCGGCCCTCATGACCATCCTGGGCCAACTGCCCTTGGACCAAATGGTCCAGAGCGGCATGATCCCGGCCGAAACTGCGCAGCAGCTCCAAACCATTTTGGCTGAGGCCCAAAAAACCTTCACGCCGCCCACCCAAACTCCCGCGCCCGATGCTCCCACAGCAACCACCGCCTAAGCCCCAGCCCGCGCCCGACCTGCAAGACCTGGCCCAGCACCAGGAATTTGCCGCGGCGCCCTACACTAAGCGCATTGTCGCCCAGCTCACGGCCGAGAACGCGACACTCGTAACTACCCTTCTCAACGACTTTGAGGGACTTACCGAAGTCCAGATCAAGGTCGTTTTGCAACGCATCAAAACTCAACGCCATATACTAAAATGCCTGACGACACCAACGCACCTGCCGCAGTAGCACCGGACGCCGCTCCAGCGCCCGAGGCCGCTGGGCTTTCCATGTCCGACGCCCTCGCGAGCTTCAACGAAATGGGCCTGAGCCCAACGGCCGGGATCGAGAAAGGGGCGCCGGCCCCGGCCCCAGCGCCCGAGGGCGGCGACGATCTGCCGCCCCCGCCCTTGGACAACGGTGCGCCCGCCCCAAAGCCCGCGACCCAAAAGCCCGGGCCCGCCGCCCCGGCCCAAAACCCCAATTTCATTGACTCCAACGCCCGGGCCGAGAAGCTCAAGGCCATCAACGACCCGGCCGAGCGCGAGCGCCTGAGCAAGATGTCGAACCCGGCCTTCAACCGGTTCTACGACATTGCGCTCAAGCTCCAGAACGGCGATCTGCTGCCCCGCGCCAAGGTCGATGAGCTTTTGGCCGCCAAGGAACAAGAACTGACGCAGGGCTTTGAGGCCCAAAAGGCCACGGCCCTGTCCACGCGGTTCTTTGACCACGAAGAGGGCTACACCCTGACGCCCGAGTACAAGGCGGCGGCCTCAAATGTCCAGGCCTACGACGACCACGCGGCCTTTTGGTCCGAGCAGCTGGCCCAGATTCGCAACGGGCAGCCGTACCAGATCCTCCAGCAGACCAAAGAGGGCCTGCGCATCGGGGCCCAGCAGTTTGACCCCAAGGACCCGCAGGCCGAGGGCTTCATCATCAGCAAAATCACCGAGGCCACGGCCAACCGCGAGAGCTGGCGCCGGGAACTGAGCAAAATCCCCAATTCCCACAAGGAAACTTACGGCCAATTCACGGGGCGCGTGACCCAGCTCGACAAGAGCCTGTTCGAAAAGGCCACGGCGCCCGGCTTCACGTCGGCGGTCGAGAAAACACTGGCCGAATGGCCCGCGGCCCTGCGCGCCCGCCCCGAAATCCAGCTCATCGCCAAGATGCAGGTCGCCGGCCAGCTCCTCTTAGCTAGAATACAATCTCTGGAGGCCGGCGCCGCCGCCAAGGCCAACAGCCAAGCGGCCCTTAAGAGCGCCGCGCCCGCGCCCATTGAGACCGGCAACGGCGTCACCGCGCCGCCCGACGACACCAAGGCCGCCGTCGCCGAGCTCAACCGCATCGCCACCTCGCGGTACTGATGTACCAGCGGCCTGTCCCCGCCGGATAATGCTCCGGGCCCCACGCCCTCGGAGGGCGTGGGGAAGGTGCCACAACCCGGCTTTTGCGGCGCAGCAGACCGAAGGCGACCCGCGCGGCGCGGCGCCGTAGGTCACCTGCGACCCGCAAAACCGGGTGGTGCAAGATAGTATCTACTATGAAACAGATCCCAACCCGTTGCCAAGACTGCCTGCTGCGAATCAAGTCTTGGCGCCCATTGCGCCCAGGCACACCAGAGCGCCTGTTGTGCGATGGCATCTGGCTCTACTCGCACGAAGTCCCTTACTAAGGCCCTTGGCACACTTCCTGCTTACACGAAATTGCCTCTAAGCTCGTGGGCTGAGCACCGGTGTCTAGTAGCACCCGCACCAGTGCGCAGGCGGTTGGCCTCTCCCAACCAAGTTCCCACAATTTCCCGCAGCTTATGGCAACGATTCCGTCACTTCCAGCCATTAACGTCGAGGCGTGTTCCGGCTGGACCCCGCAGCAACTCAATCTGTACGCCGCGCTCCCAGCGTGGTTTGTCGAGCGCGAGGTCGCGTATCGCAAAAAGTACGGCAACTTCAAGCGGATCTTCGGGTCCATGGACTGGGTGCCCAACAAGGGTCCCACGATCACGGGCATCATCACCGAGCCGCCTCCCGTGCTTCGCCAGTTCGCCTTCCCGGCCCTGATGGCCACGTCCTGCGCCAAGAAGGACATCATCCAGGCCCGCCAGCGCGAATTCACCGTGCAGCTCGCGCACCAGAAGTTCGAGTCGCCGGTCTTCCAGTGGCTCCAGTCCTTCAACGACTTCGTCACCAAGATGGTGACCAAGCACCTGGACTTCGTGTTCCGGTGGCAGGAAGACTACATGGCCCAGTTCTACCGGGGCTTCGTCTTCCACCAGTCGCCCGCCGTCATGTGGTGCGACGACGCGTCGCTCGTCATCGACGACCTGTGCCCGATCGGCGACGGCAACGACTCCGGCACGTCCGGCAAGTCCAACGCATACCTTCAGGCCCGCGTCGCCACGCTCGGGGCGCCCGGCAACCTCACGCTCAAGAGCCTGTTCTTCGGCCTCAACTACCTTGAGGAAGATGCGCTCGCGGTGCCTTATCAGTCGGGCAGCGCCAAGGACGACTCGTTCCTCAACGACAAGTTCCTGCTCCTGACCTCCAGCGAAGCCTACAACAACTTCATCAACGACCCGTTCCTCAAGGAGAACCGCCAGCTCAACCTGGACATCGTCACCGAGGGTTTCAAGGGCTCGTTGTTCGGCCGCATCACTACGGCGCTGCACAGCAATCCGCTGCGCTTCGACGTTGCGGCGGACGGCTCCGTCACGTGGCCCGCGCCCGAGACCATTCAGGAAAACCCCAGCGCCCCGAACTTTGGCCAGACCGTTCGTTCGTGCGCCTATCGCAACGCCCAGTTCGAGGTTGCGTTCCTGTGTGGCATGAGCGGCTACGACATCATCAACGTGGGCCCGCCGCCCTCCGAGTTCGCTGCCGGTGGCGCCGACCGCCTGGGCCGCCTGCGCTGGAACGGCCGCCCGTACCTCACGGACCGCCTCAACATCCCTTGCGAAGACTCCGAGGGCAACCCTGGCACGCCTGACCCGAACACGTACAACGAGTTCCTCAAGATCGTGTCCTACTGCGCGATGGGCATTGCACCCGTTACCACTCGTAACGTGATGCCCCTCATCTTCCGCCGCGCCCGCACCATCACCACCTCGATCGTGTAAGCGGCGAACCACCAACATCACAAGGATCAACGACCATGATTACTCAATCCTTTACCCTCGTTGCGAACACGGCCCAGGTCTGCCTCACCGGCACCTACGTGATTCGCCAGATCGTGTTCAATGGCACGGGCGCCGGCGTTCTGTCGGTTTACGATGCCGAGACCACGGACACCACGCAGTCCAACCCGGCCTACGACTACCGCAGCCGGGACTGCGAATACACGCGCACCGTCACTGGTGTGCGGGACATCGCCTGCGGCGACAACGACTACGAGTACAGCGGCATTAGCGACACCGACATCACGGTGGCCGCGGACGCTGCGTTCCCTCTCCAGGCCCAGGAAGCCCTCGGCATCCCGGCGGCCGGTCAAGGCTCGGCCGACATGCGCCTGCTCGTGGCGCGCGGCCTCATGCTGAAGGCGACCGTCGGCGGCACCGTCCAGGTGACTTACGAGTTGGCTCGCTAACCAGCAACCTCAGTGGGCGGGGCTCTTCGGGGCCCCGCCCTTCCTACCATGAAATCCCGTAACAAACCTTCTTTTCCCAAAGCCGGCGGCGGTGGCACCGTTGGCACCTTCAAGCCCGCGGGCATGTACCACGCGCGGCGCAACAACACGCCTGTGCTCCAGGTGCCCGTGCCATTGGCCCGCAACGCCCCGCCCGTGCAGGGCAAATACTCCACAGACGCCGTTAACTAATCAATTTTATGGGACTTCCATGGCGCATTAGCTTTTTGCCGTTGCCGACGGCCGAGACTGGCACCGTTTCCAGTTTCTCGTTCACCAATGCCAACGGCATTTCGGGTGTAGTCACTAACCCGACCACGACGCCCGATCTTACGCTGAGCTTGGGAGCCATCACGCCGATAAGCATCGCGCTCACGGGCACCGCGGGCGCTGGCTTTGTCAAGATCCTTACGCAGTCTTCGGACCCAGCGGCCCCAGCTTCGGGCTACACGCAGTTCGCCGACTCTACGGGACGCTTCTCGTGGATTCGTCAGTCCGACGGGTTCAAGCGCACATGGGACGCAACACTGACTGCAAACCGGGTTTTCACGCTTCCGGATGCCACTACGACGATTGCGGGTCTGGACGTGAATCAAGCGTTTACACAGTTACAGACTTTCAGCCTCGGTGCGAGTATTGCCAGCGGACAAACGCTGAATTGGAATTCAGACGTATATTTGAGTCGAGGCGCCGCCAACCGCCTCGACCAGCGTAACTCCACTTCCGCGCAGCAATTCCGCATATATAACATCTATACTGATGCGAGTAATGGAGAGTGGGGTGCTATCGACTGGCAGACGACGGCGAACACGCTGACAATTGGGACATTTAAAAACGGCATTAGTACTGCTCGGGCATTGAGCATCGTGACAGACGGCGTTGAGCGGATTGGAATAACATCGAGCGGAACGACATTTTTCAACCAGAGCGTTCGAACGTCATCTGGTTCCGCTTTTTACTGGCTGAGTCGATCCACAATTAGATCACCGTCTGATGGTGTAATCACGTTCGCAAACGCAGCCGAAACTGATTTCGGGCGTATTCAGCTCGGAGGCGCGTCCTCCAGCTTCCCTGCGATAAAGCGCAATGGAGCCACTGTCGAATCGCGCCTAGCTGACGACTCCGCATTTGCCGCCACGCAGTCCCTTTACGACCGCTTCGGATCAGGCACCCCCGAGAGCGCGGTGACGGCCCCTGTCGGCGCCGTCTACCACCGCACTGACGGCGGGGCTGGGACATCGTTCTACGTCAAAGAGAGCGGCACCGGCAATACGGGCTGGGTCGCAAAGTAAAACCACACCATGAAAAAACTAATCGGAATCGTCGCGGTAACTGCCGTTTGCATCAGCATCTGCAACCAGGATGCCTCGGCCGCAGATCCAATCGTCGGAGACTCCACGGTCCTCATCTCCGTCAATGTCTCCGGATCAATGACCGCGGCAGACCGAAGGGTTGCCTTTTCGCCGCAGCGTGCGCGTAGGCATCTTCAACTATTTTAACCACTTATGTGGCACTCAACAAAATTGATTCAATCGACGACAACGGAACCATCCAGTAAATCACAAATACCATGACAATCACACTCGCTGCCAACATATCTGGAAACATGGACGCTGACGACAAACGCGCCATGATTACACAAATCGTACAGGCAAACATCGGACGTGGCACACCGCTGCTGTGGGACACGAATGCAAATATTAAAGCCAGCTACGTGGCGCGCTTGAGCGAACTCTTGGTAAAGGCACATCAATCATATATTGAGCAGGCAATGTCCACCATAGGTCTTGAGGCCGCCGGTTATGGCGAGGCTGACCGCGCGGCCATCCGTAAAAAGGTTCTCGACCTTACGCAGTCCGGCCAAACGCCTGCTCAGGTGCTCGCCAAAATTTCCGCCCTCACCTAAAACAACCAAAACACCATACTCCCATGGACCGTACACTTATCCTCAACGACCAGGACATTCAGGTTCTCGACCAAATGTTCCAGGCCGTCCTGCGCGTGGCCGACGTAAAATCGGCCAAAGTCCTCTTGGCCCTGCACACCAAGATTGACGCCCAACTGCAACCCGCTGCGCCCCAGGTCTCCGAAGCCCAACCCACCTGAACATGAAAGGTCTATTCAGATGCCTCCACGAACTGCTGCACAGGAACCTAACCTTTTCGATCCACGGCAAATCAACGTGCCGCTCCTGGTTGTCGTGCCGCTTGTCGCCGCCCTGCTATCCTCAGCAGTCTGGTGCGCCCGAAAACTCGACCAAACCGCCGCAGACATTGCCGCCATCCGAGCCGCGCTTCCAGGCCTCTGGTCCGTAGCGAATCAGCGCGAGTGGGCCCACCAGCTAGGAAAAGGGGCGGTGGGCCTGCCTATCCCGGATGTCGACGAAGTCAAAAACAAGATCGACCGCACAAAATGAACCGCTTCACCATCCTTCTGAGCGCCGCCCTTTTGGCCGGCTGCACCACAACGCCCAAGCAAATCACACCTGCGCAGGTGCACTCGATTGCGCAGTTCGCGGCCCAGGCCGCTGTGCTTGAGGTTCTGGACCAAAACCCCAAGGCCCGCCCCGAGCTGCTCAAGGCCAAGCTGATCCTCGCGACCCTGGCCGCCGGGCAGCAGTGGGACATCGCGCAGCTCGCTAGCGCCTTCCAGGCCGCGGGCTTCAAGGAACTGCACGGCGCCAAGGGCGTGCTTATTGTGCAGGGCGCCATCCTCGCGGCCGACCTTACGGGCCGCACCGTGGACCTCAAGGCCCAGGATTTTGCGCGTGAGGCAATTCTCGGGGCGCTGGACGGCATGAACCTTGTGCTCAAATAACTTATGATTGGACCTCAACAAGCGGTATCGGGCGCCCGCATCTTTTGGGCGGCGGGCGGCGGCTCAGGCGGCGGTGGCGACGGCTCAGGGCCGCCAACTGTCATTGCGCCGTTCCCGGGCATTGGGGCCGAGGGCACGTACTACGCACAGCAAGTGCGGACGACGGGCGCCACGCCGCAGACGTTCACTATCTTGGTGGAAGGTCTTCCGCCATTTTGGGAACTGAATGAGGCTACAGGAATTATCAGTGGGAATTCGCCCTATCCGAATGGTGGACTATACACTGGTGAAATAAGCATTGTAAATGAAGCTGGGTCTACCTCCTACCCATTTGCTTTGCTGTTAACGGGCGAAGCGCCTGTAACGCAATACACTACGGGCCCGTTTACGGAAGGTATTACTTATCCATTGGTTTCAGGTGATGTTGTGGTATTGGCCGAGTCTCCTTTCTCTTTGCTGCCGTCGACGGCCACCGGAAGCTCTGGCGGTAATCCCGCTTTTTCCATACAGTATTCGCTGGAGTTTGATACTCCAGCAATAGGTCTGCAAATCCAAACCGACACTGGGGAACTTTGTGGTACGGTACCTGCTGCAAGTGTAGGCTCTGTAAACACCTATACGGTTACATCGCTGAACTACTTTGGGTCACACACCACAAGTTCCCGCAAGTGCGCCGTGGTTGCGCCACTATATTATGGCGAATGGCACGGAGCGCTACCGGTAACATTTACGGCGGCCGATATTAAAACGGGCTTGTACGACAATACCACGCCGGGGCCGCGGATTATTACTGGCTCGGCACTTTGGGAAACCTTTTCCGACTACGGAGTTCCTGTTTGGCCCACGACTGCTTCTCCGTACTATCGCGTAATCGCCATTCCGCAGGGCTTGCTTTCTGGCACTATCGCCAAAACAACCGCAGGCGTTGGTGCCGTAGTGGCACCCACTAACTATGCGACAGGGTTTTTAACTGAGTTCGACCCCATCTGGCCTGGAACCTACCAAGGACCGTTGACAATCGACAATGTGCCGTACGATGTCTACGTGTTGGCTGGGGGACCAACTACCGATGGTTATACTATGGTGTGGCGCCCGGGTGTGGCGCCCGCGCCGCCGGTATTGATTGCCCCACAATATGGGGCTATTGCTTGCGGGTTTTTGTGGCTTGCGTACCTTGGCGAAGCGATCGCGCCATTCACGTTTACGGAAACACACGAAGCTGAACCAGTAGTTTGGTCAACATCCGGCACACTGCCCGATGGGCTTTCATGGGATAATACTACGCACACAGTCAGCGGCACCGCTACTAATGCCGCACAAGTGATGGATGTGTTTTTCTTCACCGTGACCATTACTGATTCGGTCGGCAGTTCGTCATTCACCTTCCCGATCGTGGTGACGGCAACGATGTATTATGGACAATGGACTGGCGCCCTACCTACGATTGATGAAGCCTTCATCAAAACGGGGATGAATAGTGCGGCCAATGTCGCAGGCGGCGCCACTACCATTCCAGGGACGGGCGTGGTTGAAAATCCATGTGCACTGCCGGCCGTTGCCGTTAATGGCCTCGCGTACAATCCGGCAAATGTATATTACTACAATAACGCGATGCGGTTTTATTTCTGGTTGGCCAGTACGTCAACGAATGGAATCATTGTTGTACCAGACAAGTTTTTCACCGGAACAGGATCGACTGATCCAAATAACGACGGAAGCACCTACAAATACACTATTGCTTATGTTGGATGTGCGTATCAGGGCTCAGCACCGGCTTTTAATCCGCCTGCGCCTTTCATAAACGATGCTTGGCGCATTGGTGCTGCTACTCCTTATACCACACTTTCAATGCTGGTGAACGGTATAGCGCTTACGTATCGTGTGTATGTATTTCAGTCTGCCCCACTTGGTTTTGGTGGATGCTATCCTCCGTACTCAATCACATGGGAAGTTGGTTTTGCGTACGCTAACAGCTATCCATAAGGGCCTGGCACACTTCCTGCTTACATCTTCACGTTCGAGAGTTCGGGGGTCTAGATGCATCCGCCCTGTGCAGAAATGTACGGGGCGGATGCTTTTTTATGCGACGCTACAATCCATTGGTTGCCAGACCAAAACCGCGCTTCAACCCCCTGAGCGCCCGGGATCAAGCGTATACGCGACTCCTGCTGCCGGCGGCCGGCGAACTCACGTGGACGGCCACGAACCACATTGTTGCGATCTACCGCATCAATCCGCCGGGCTTCGGCCCATTTGCCCTTGTTCGCTGGCCGTCCACGCTTCTGCCCCTTTACGTCCGGGACGCCGGCGTAAGATATACTCTTAATTCTAACGCCCAGGCCGCTGACATCTACGGCGTGCCCTACGCGGGCCAGGTCCTGACGGCCAATGCCATTTTCGAGCTGTGGGCCGCGGGCGAGGCGCCCGTCACCTTGCCAGCTTATACTCTCACAATTTCGCCGCGTGTGCAACTTGCCTGCTGCTGCGGTGACGAACAAACCACAATCTCGGCCGCGCTGTACTATCCATACTGCCAGCCGTATCCCATATGCCTCCCCATATGCTCCGCGAGTTAACCATTGCCGCATCGTTTGAGCCGTCCAACGGCTACGGGTTCTTCACTGTGAAGATCATCGAACATCTTGTGCAGCACGGTGTGCGCGTCAAGCTCACGCCGCTGCATGGCCATCCGCCCGTTGGCTCCTTGCGCTCGTATCTTAATACGGCGCCGCCCAAGGTGCACGACATAATGTTCACTAGCATTTCGAACAACCCGACCGACACGTCGGCCACTGTGCTGGTGACCATGTCCGAGACCATGGCCCTGCCCTGGGAATACGGGCACAGCCTCGGGCGCCATAAGCACGTCATTGTGCCCAGCAAATACAGCGCCGACGCCGTGGCGCCGTGGGCCAAAAAGACCCGTACTAAGGTGCACGTGTCGCCGCTCGGGGTCACGATGCCCTGGAGCCCAATCCGCTTTGACCCGTTCACGTTCACGGCCATCGCCACCGACCATGCGTGCCCGGACCGCAAACGCATTCAGGAGCTGACCGACACGTTCTCAAAGACTTTTCCTGTGGAGCCCGACGTGCGCCTGCAACTTAAGCGGGCGCCCGAGTGCCGCAAGATTATCACGTTCGACAGCCGCGTGCACATTGTCGCGGCCCGCCTGCCCAATGCCGCTTACGACGAGATCGTGCACGGCACCACGGTGGGCGTGCAGCCCAGTCTCATGGAGGGCTGGAGTCTGCCGACCAACCAGTTCATTGCCGTGGGGCGCCCAGTGATCACGGGCCTGGCCGGGGCCATCGGCGACTGGCTGTCGCCCGAGTGTACGTTCCAAGTCGACCACTCTGTGCGCAAGGCGCCGCAGGCCGTCTACCTCGGCAAGGGCAATATCCCGTTCGCCGACATGGCGGGCATCGGGCGCCAGATGCGCTTTTGCTACGAGAACCGTTTTGAAGTGGCGCGCCGGGCCGTCAGGGCCTACGAGCACGCCCAAAAGTACACGGTCCACACGATGGGCCAGAGCTTCCTCAACCTATGTCAAGCTATACTCTCTTAGTGCCGCCCACGCCGGGCGCCTGTATCTCGGACCCCGGCGAACTGACGGCGCTGGTCACGCAGGCTGTGCCGGGCACCGCGATCGGGTTCACGTGGTACAGTGACACGGCCCCGGACGTGGTCACGTACAGCTACATGTCGCGGTTCATCTGGATCGACACGTCGGTGTCGCCGCCCGTCGAGCGCCACTGGGACCCGGACACTTTGTCCTGGGTCCAGGACCTGCCGGCCGATGGCTCGATCGTGAACGACATGATCGCCGACTATACGATCCAGCTCGTCAAGCTCAGCCCCACGGGCGGCACGGCGGGCTACGTGCTTCGGCTCAATGGCGCCGGCACCCAGGTCGTCTATGACGATCCGCAGAACCTGTTCTCGTACGCCAGCCCCTTGTCCGTGGCCAAGATCGGGCGCCCGACCGCGGGCACCTGGGTCCTCAGCTCCGACGGCACCACAAACGCCTGGGCCAGCGTCAATAGCATTGTCCAGACGGCCACCATCCTGCTCTCTCAGCTCGACACCACTGGAGCCACGAGCCCGCAGGTCCTGAGCTACAAGACGGGCACGGTGGCGTTCCGCGACACGGTCGATGTCACGGACGACGGCACCTTGCCCATCACCAAGCTTGAGGCCGGGCCCGCGAACTATATACTTGGCAACAATGGCGGTGGCACGGCCCGCGTGGACCTGAGCCCGGCGCAGGTCTATGACCTGATTAAGTCCTACATCACGGCAGCCGTGGGCGGCTACGTGACGGCGGACGTGGACCTTACCGCTATCCCTGCGGCGGCCACGGCCCAGTCCTTTGCGCACGGGCTCAGTGCCGCGCCCAAGCGCCACGGGGCCTTCATTAAGTGCACGGACGCGGGCGGCGACGGCACCTACAGCCTGGGCGACATCATTCCTTGGGACGACGTTTACGATGTGTCGGGCGATGCCGTGAACAACTGGGGCACGGCCTCGGACGCCACGAACGTCATCGCCCTGCGCCCCAACAACGGCGGCGGCCTGATGGTCGTGACCTCAAAAACGGGTGCCGCGCACAACGAATTTCTGACCGCCTCAAAATGGAAGGTGGGCGCCTGGGCCTACGCCAACTAATATGACTCTTTATCACCTCCGCCAGCGGCTGCACCGGGAACTTGGGCTGTCGCGCACCAACGACAATCAGGTCGAGGTGCTCGACGCCCTGATTAACGACGCGGCCTATGAGATTTACACGCAGACCGACGAGCCCAGGGTCCTGCGCGAAATGTCGTTCCGCCTCGACACCACGGACCCGTTGCCCCGCATCACGCTGCCCGGATACATTGGCGAGATACGGGCCATGCGCCGGGGCTTTGTGCCCGTGACGCTGCACGACATGCGGCCCAAGTACCACACGAACCCGTGGCCCAAGGACAACCTATACACGTTCCGGATGCTGGGCGAAACGCCGCTGTGCCGGTCCATCGACAACAGCCTGCCATTTTACATGGATCCCGTGGACGGGCCCGAGGACCTGGAGGTCACGATCGTCGGCAAGACCGCTGACGCCCACGAGCTGCATGCGTCCTTCGACAAAAACGGCGAGGGCACCGCGCAGACGGCGCTTTGGGAAGAAGTTTATGCGATCACCAAAAACACGACGACGGCTGTCGATATTATACTTCGTTTAGGTACATCTGACGGCGACGAGATGTCGCGCATCTACAACTACGCGACGCAGGCCCTGTACCTTGAGCTGGAGCTACGCGAATCCCCGTTCGACGGGGCCTGCGGCTGTACCACAAACTCCGTGCCCGCGGGCAACTGCCTGTGCATTGAGGTTCTCTACAAGCCCGTGTTCCGGCCCCTGCAAACTGAGACGGCCAGCTACCAGGTCACAGGCTACGACAACGCCATCATCTACAAGGCCGTTGAGATTTACAGGCTGCGGGGCCTGGGCGCCTCGGCTACGCAGGACCAAATTAACGCGGCCCTGGCCCACGCCAAGCGCGCGGATGACGTGCTCAAGAACTCGATCCAAGACAAGATTCAGGGCGAGCAGTTGGTTATCAACTTCGGGCGTTCGCGCGCTGACGTGCGCAACCTTCGTGGGCTCCGGGCCTATAAGTACGGCAACCTCTATGGCCCCTACACGTGGGGCCCGCTGCGATGATCTATCAGCAGTCCAACTTCCTCGGCGGCCTGGACGCGCGCTTTGACAGCCTGCGCCCAGATGGTTCGACGTACCCGCTCATGATTAATGGGCGCGTGCGCCAGAACGCCGTGTCCACGATACCAAAGCCCCTGCGCGACACGGCGCTGGCCGAGGGCACCTATCAGGCCATTACGGCCGTGGGCTCTGTGCTCATTGTTTTTGTCAGCGGCGCCGCTTGGTACCGGGACACCGAGACCAACGATTCGTGGCGCCAAGTCACGGGCCTGGCGCTGGACACCACAGGGGACGTTGACACTTGCGACCTGCCCGCCAGCACAATCAACTACGCGCGCACGGGGCCCATCGACCTCGTCAAGTTCAACAACAGCCCGGCCCGGGCCACGGACGAAGGGATCTTGGCCACGGACGGCATCAACCAGCCTTACCTCCTTTACCCCGAGGCCGGCGGCATTATCAGTGCCCGGCCCACTTTCACCTATGCACAATGGCTCGAAACCCCGAGCGGCGAACTGCGCGAATATGTTCCTGTTGGCAGGTATCCAATTTTCGTTGGACAGAAACTGTACATGGCCATTAAGGGCACGCCCGGCGTCTTGAACAGGATTGCTCAATCGGTCACAGGGCGGCCCCTGGACTTTGTGGTCGCCATTGACGATGCTACTGGAAACAAGGCAGGCGACGCTCTCACAACTGCCCATGCCGTGGGCTTTGACCCAATCACTGGTCTGTACCGCACCTCGACCGAGGCCGCATTCATAGTGGGCACGGCCAACAACACTGTGGCCGTGGCGCCCGACTACACGAACACCCAGTTCTTTGGGGAGCCGGCCCTGCGCAATGCGCCCCTGTTCCCCGTGGGCGTGCTAAACAATAAGTCGGCCGTGGACCTGAACGGCGACAGTGGCTTCATCACGCCGACGGGCATCCACTCGTTCAACGCCACGATGCAGGCGCGGTTCCAGTCCAACAACGACCCGATCAGCGCCCAGGTCACCAAGCTGCTGGCGCCCGTCCAAACTTTCGGGGCCACGGCCGACTTCGACAACTACGCGTTCTTTGCGGTCAACACGGTCTTTGGGCCCGGCGTCATGGTCTTTGACAAGACGCTCTCGGACCAGCAGCGCCAGGGCATTTTCGTGTCGCTGGACCTGTATGCGGGCATCGGCGAGATCAAGCAGTTCGCGCGCACCAGTGCGCCGTCGGGCAATCGCCTCTTTTTCATTACGGCCGACAACCGGCTGTACGAGTTTGGCGCGGCGGACACGAGGGAGACGTGCCGATACTATATCGGGGAATGGAACAGCAATTCAGGCAAGGTTGTTCAGAACTTCCGCCGCGCCTTTGCCGTTTTCAGTGACGTGTACGAGGACACCACGGTGCAGATCCGCCAGTTCGCGGACCGCGTGGAAATTGAGAAGGCCGCCTACACGTTGCAGGCCGCCCAGCAGCCCACCGCGCCCGTGTCGTCGCTCCCGCACAAAGTGACCACGGGGCTCGCGAACCCGATTGTCCAGTACGAGGCGGCCACGACCCAACAGTGCTTTGCGGTGGGCGCCTTCATTGAGTGGAACACCGACGCCCGCTTGGTTTATGCGCAGCTCGAAACCGATTCCATGGCCCTAAGCCCGGCCACAATCACGTCCACGGCCCTGGCGCCCGTGCAGCCGGCCATCCAGCGGTTTGCGCTGCTGGGCGACATCGAGCCGGGCGCCGCAATCAATGCGGTAATGCGCCTGCCCGAGGACACCATGGTTATTGGGCTGGGCGATTTCCTCTACGGCACCGTGCCGGCCGACGACTACGCGCAGTACGCCGAAACCATCCAGCAACTCCAGGCCCAGGGCCGCTGGTTCGCGGTGGCTGGCGAGGTGGACTTTGACCACGACTCGGGGCTCGTGGTTTTCAACAAGCTGACAAACGGAAAGCGCTACGCCAAGTACACGTTCGGCACGGACGTTGAGTTTTTCTTCTACAACGTGGGCTGGGACACGGCGGGCCTGAACACCGAGCCGCCGGCTTTTGAGTCGGACGGCAACATCGTGACTTCGGTCCAGGCCCAGTGGCTCAAGTCCAGTCTGGCGGCCAGCACCGCGCGCTTCAAGTTCGTGGTTCTGCACGAGTGCCCGTACAGCGATGGGAACTTTGCGCCTGGGTATAGTTTACTCCGGCTGCCCTACAAGGCGTGGGGCGCCACGGCCGTTTTCTCGGCGCACGACCACAACTATCAGCGCTTTATAGTTGATGGCCTGAACTACGTGGTCGTGGGCACGGGCGGGGCACCGGCCCAGGCCATTAGCGCCACGCACCAAGACGGCTATCAGGCTGGGCGCACGGGCACTTTCGGGCATCTCTCACTTGAAATTGATCCATTCAATGCAACCATCCAGCACGTCGGCACCGATGGAACGGCTTTCGACCCATTCATTATCAGTACCTGAGTGGACCGAGCTGCTGCGCCTTTGGCTCCAAAACCGCGACAAACTTTATGGCAACTTCACCGCACCTCAGTTCATCAAATACATCGTTGGCGTCGCCAACGAGGGCCGCTGCTGGGTCGGGCGCCGAGCCGACGGCTTCATTGAGGCGTTCACGGTCCTTGAGCCCCAGGGCGACACGCTTTTCGTTGAAGCTTGGGCGGGGCCAACGCGCTACGCACGGGGCTTTGACACGTCGGCCTACAGTTTCCTAGCATATAACAAGGGCGGAAAACCGTTTCGCCACAAACTACGATAATCTTATGGGATCAGGTTTTGACAAACTCTTTGGCAACGAATACGAGGCCAACACGGTGCCCTGGCAGGCCAATCAGGCGCTCCAGGGCTTTCAGGCTGTGTACCCACAGCTGATTGCGGCCCTGAACCAGGCCCAAGCGGGCCAGGCGGGCGCCGCACTCAACACCGCCAAGGCTATTACCCCGGGCTACAACGACCTGGCGATCGGCGAAATCAACCGCCTAACGCCCCAGGTCACTGCGGCCCAGGGCGCCTTGGACGCGGGGCAGGCGGCCAACGACATCCGCAACCTGAACACCTATGGGGCCGACGCGGGCCGGGCCCTGCGCGCCACGGACGCCTCGGCCAACCCCGAATACTACAGGAATCTGGAGCTGGCGGGCGGTAAGTTCAGCGACGCGCTCAATGCCCTGTCGCCGAACCTGACGGCTGGCCAAAAAGCCGAGGTCGAGCGCGGGGTCGGGCGCCTAGGCGACGCGGGCTCGGCGGCCAGTGCTGCGAACACTGCGGAAAAGGCCATGGCCTTTGGGTCCGCGGGGCGCCGGCAGGCCTCGGACTTTGCGTCCGCTGTCAATTCGCTGTCCTCGAACCTCAATTCCCTGCGCTCGGGCATTTCGCCCATCAGCACGGCGCTAGGAAGAGATAGTAGGTCCTCTCCTGTGGCCGCGGCCATCACGCCCGTCACAAAGCCCGACAACAACGCATATAATGTGGGCGGCGCCGTGTGGAATGGGCTCATGAACACGTCGAATCAGAACGAAAACATCCGGGCCGGCAAGTTCAAGAGCTGGGGCGACGCTGTCGAGCAGGATTCGCGGTCATTTTCCAATATCGCCAGCGGCGCAAGCAGCGCGGCGGCAATTTAATCCTCAAAACCTATGGCTGACTATAATCTTACAGACGCAGCGTCGCCCAACGGGCTGGACCCGCAGGGCTGGTGGCCCGGCAAGAAACACACGTGGAAAGAGCGGCTGGGCCAGGTGGCCACGCTCGGGGTCTGGAACCCTGACGACCGTACGGCCAGCGACAACAACAAGATGCAGCTCAAGGCCCGGGCCGGGGCCAACGAGGTGCTGGCGCAGATGACCCAAAACCTGATTCGCGTGGGCACGCCGCCCGAGCAGGCCGCGAAGATGGCCAACGAGGTGTTCGCTTCCAAGTACCAAGCCGACACCATGGCAAACAAGGCGGCCGAAGCTGAGTCCGAGGTGCGCCAGGCCCGGGCCAAGGGGCGCGTAGTCCACGCCATGCCCATTGGCGAGGCCGAGGGGCGCCAGGACCTGAGCGCCGCGAACGCTGGGGCCCAGAACAACCAGAATGTGCTGGCACAGTCGAAGTTAGAAGCCGACGCAAAGGTGCCTGAACAGCGGGCCAACGTCACGCTTGGTGAACTGGCGACGCAGCGCGCTGGGCAGCAGGGCGCCTTGCGAAAGTTGAACGAGGCTGAACTCGATGCAGCCAGCACCGAAGATACGCGCAGACGCCTGCGTGATATCTCGGCGGGCACTGCGGTGCAGGACGCCGAAAACGCGGCCGCCATGTCCAAGGGCCAGGGCGCCATGCTCCGGGACCCGGCCCGTGTGCAGCGGATGTTGGAGGCGGCGGAGAACAAGAATAACGCCATCATTACTACATACGGCAGCTCGGCACAGAATATCCTGTACCCGGACGCGGGCACCGAACTCATGGGGCCCGAGCATTTGGCGCCGGGCGCCGGCGCTGGTAACGTCGGTGGCTACACGACGACCCGTGAAGTTCTTGACAAGATGGACCCAACCAAGACCCGCATCCTTACGACCACGCGCACGCCGCTGCGTTCGACTTTTGGTGCCGAAACCGGTGCACCCGCTGTGCAGCCTAATCTGCCCGGTGCCCCGGTCCCGAAGAAACCCATCCGCATTATTGGCAACTAATACCTACGCTTATGCCACTCACAGATCAAGAGAAGTTGCAGATCCTGCAAGAAAACGGGCTCAAGCCCTGGGACGGCCAGGTCGTCGAGACTCCGGATGAGATCCAGATTCACCTGACTCCAACCGAGGGCGACCGCAACCCAGTGATGACAGGCCTGCGGCACCTGGGCTCGGCCATCCCGCGTACCGCTACACAGGTGGCAGGCGGGGCGGCGGCGCTTGGCGCCTTGGGCGGGCCTATCACAGCAGTGTCTACAGCCACGGGGCCGCTAGCACCAGTCACGGGCTTCTTGCTCGGCGCCGGTGCCTCAGGTGGCGGAGCCTTGTTGGCCAACAAGGCCTACGACGCTCTGGGCGTTGGGCCATTTGTTGATGACATGGTGGGCCTCAGCCCCGCACAGATCCAGCGCGACGAGGCCGAGCACCCGTACATTACGCACGGGGCCCGGTTCCTGAGCCAGATCCCGGCTATGCGGTTCACGGACCCAAAGGCGCTGGGACGCGGGCTCGGCAAAGTCCTGAACCCAGAGAACCTGCGCCGTTGGGCCGGGGCGCTGGTGCCCGCCGAGAAGGAGGCGTTGGGCAACTTGGTTGGCAATGTGGGCATGGGCGGCGGCTCTGAGGCCTACCGCCAATGGAAGGCGCACCAAACGGACCCGGGCGCCGAGTACGACCTTGGCAAGATTGGGCTGGCGGCCCTTGAGGGCGCGCCGTTTGGGACGCCGCGCTGGCTCAAGACCGCGGCGCAGAAGGAGCAGATTGCCCAGGAGCGGGCGCAGCAGGCCGCTGCGGCTACACCGCGCCAGCCCATTGCGCCCGCGGCCCCGGCCCTTGACCCGACCTGGCAGCCGAAGCCCGCTAAGGTGCCCGAGGGCTATTTCACGGGCCGCCCGCCCGTGGCTGGTGATCCTGTGGGCCCGCCGCAGCCGTACACTGAAGTGCCTGTGCCCGAGGCCCCGACCACCGTTGAGCCGCCCGGTGTTACGCGCCTGCGCGTGGCCACACCCACGACGCCAAACCAGTTGCGCACCCTGCCCAAGCCGCGGGCCCTGCGCACTTCGCTGGGTGAAGTGCCTGGCGCCGCTGACACACAGAGCGCGCTGGACAAGGCGAACGCGATGTTGGCCGAAGCGCAGAGTGCTCCGGAAGCCGCAGCTCCCGAAGGTCCGCAGCAAATCCTCGACTGGCTGCGCACAGACAAAAAGTTCCAGCCCTCCCCAAAAGCATCCGCCGCTGACGCGCCCACGCCCGAGCCGCTTGAAACGGTCGAGGCCCAGGTGCGTGCAGCGGCTGACCCGCGCTCGACCAAAAAGGCCGCGTTCGTGGTGGCCGGAAGTGAGGCGCCCGGCGACATGGCGGGCCTTGTGCCCGTGCCCCACCGCAAGGGCACGCTGTGGTACAACCCAAACAAGATGACGCGGGCCCAGGCCGAGGCGGCTGTGGCCGGCGACCAGATCGACGGCACGGTGCTGGGCATGAGCCAGCCCGAGAAGCCGGCGGCTGGGAATACTGTGGTCACCACGGATTTGCCCGGGGCGCCGGCCGTTCAGACCGAAGTGGTCGCGGGGCCCGAGCAAGTGCCCGCGGCCGTGGCTGCGGCCAAGAGCGCGGTGCCCGGCGGCACCCAGCGGCTGGCCACGCCCGAGGAAATTGAAGCGGGGCGCCAGGCCCTGCGCAAGCGGGGGTTTTCGTTCTCGGAAACCGACCGCCCAATTGTCATGCCCAATGGCCAAGAGGCCGCGGGCCAGTTCGACCCGGCCACTGGCGCCATCACAGTCAGTTCGACGGGCGCCCGGCCCACGACCCATGTGCACGAGGGCCTGCACGCCGAGCTGCAAAACATGATGCTCAGCGACAATCCACACGAAGTGGCGCTGGCCGCCGAGTTCTTGAAGGCCGTCAAGGAGGAGACGCTGGTGGAGAAGGGCGCCGAGGCCCAATACCAGCAGCGCACGGAGAATCCGTTGGTGCGGCTCATCAAGGCCAACTGGAACTACTTCCGGTCCAGCCGCCTGGGCGGTGGCGACACTAGTCCGGAGCGCATGGGCGCGCGGCTGGCCAGCTACTTTGGGGACAGGGCGCCGGGGCCTGTGAGGGCGAGGGCTGGTGAGGTGAAGGCCCAACCCCTTATCGATCCCACCGACCAAGAGCACGTGCCCGGCTCCGTGGTCAGCCGCATGGCCCAGCACTCGCCCGAAGCGGGCGCTGCCGTGGCTGCCAACGCCCAGGAAAAAGCGATCCAGCGGGGCCGCGTGTTCTCGGTGCCCGAGGAGCAGCTCAGCAAGTTCCCGCGCGCCGTGGTCCAGAGCGCCATCGACAAGCGACAGCGGGAGTTTCTGTTCAGGGAGCCCCAGCAGTATACGCCCGATGAGCTGGCGGCCTGGGCCATTTACGACAAGGCCATGAAAGAGTCGGCGGCCGGGGCCACGGCGGCCGGCTACCCGATCAAGGTGCTCGACAATTATGTGCCCGAGCCCTTGGCCATTGAGGCGGCCCGGGCCTTTGAGTCCCAGGACCCGAAGGTCGGCGGCGAGGCCTTTATCCAGAAGCACCTGCCCGAGTGGCATGACTGGAACCAGCGCATCTACGGCGCCAGCTACGACCCGGCGGACAGTGAACTGTACTTGCGCAACTACTTGGACGCGGCCTCGCGGGCGCCCAACTCTCTGGGCTCGGACTTCGGGGCCCTGACCAAGTCGGCGCGCGAGTACCATCTGCCGCCCAGTCTCCAAGAGCCCGACAAGCTGCGGGCCTTTGGGCGCTACGGCACTCGGTGGGCCGGGCAGGTGGCCTACAAGAAAACCATTGAGTCGAACCCGGAGGCCGCGCAGGCGCTGGGCTACGAGCAAGTGACGCTGCCCAGCGGCGAGACCAGGCGGCACGGGGCCGCGGGCACAGAGGCGGCCGAGAATGCGCGCTGGGCGGTGGACGACGTGCTGCTCAATCAGGGCCGGGGCACCAGTGGCGCCTCGCACGGGGTGCGCGACATGGCCCGGGCCGTGCAGCAGTTCGCCAACTCGGCGGGCATCGGCACGTTCTCTGGGCTACGGAACACGGTGACCAAGATGCCGTACCACGCGATGCACGCGGCCTCGATGCCCGAGGGCTTTGGTGCTCTGGTCGAGGGCACGCACCGCACGGTCAATGACTTCCAGTTCTTTAGGGACAAGGCCATTGAGCTGGGGTTTGTGACACCTGGCGTAGATCCGACTGCGGCGCCAGAGAACTCGGCCGTTCTCAGTAGGGCCGCTAGTGCAGTTAAAGCGGGGGCCAATAAGTTGATGATTCGTACGGGCAAGCAGGCAGTTGAGACGTTCAACCGGGCGCACGACCTGGCGATCGGCGAGGCCATGGCGCGGCTGGCCCTGGAGCACCCGCAGGTGCCCGAATACAACAGGTTCCTGCGGCGGTTCGCGGCGGGCGTTGACGATGCCATGCCACACGAGGAGCAGGTCTGGCGCGTGGCCCGCAACTACGCCGAGGGCGCGCAGGGCTCTTACGGGCCGCAGGGGCTGCCGGCGCCCATGCTCAAGGGCGGGCTGACGGGCACTATGCTTCGCATCCAGCGCTATGGCGTCGAGAACATGCTGCGCGTGTATCAGTATGCGGTGAAGCCCGCGCAGCAGGGCGACTACAAGCCGCTGCTGGTGTATGTGCTGGGCAGCGCGCTGACATTGCCGGTGCTCCAGAAGATTAACGAGGCGTTCAGTGGGCGCCCGAGCGGTTTGCCCACGGAGGAAGAAATCAAGGCGGGCAAAAAGAGCCCGGGCCTTGAGCGCCTGCTCAACTTGATGGAGGCGGCCCAGATCACGGGCGCTTTCGGGTCGGCGGGCTCGGCGCTGGGCACCGTGGCGCACAACGTGCGGGGCCAGAAGCAGCAGTTGGTCGGGGACCCGGCCCTGAACTTTGGGGTGGACGTGATAAACAACGTCATGGGGGCCGCTGAGGCGATGAGGCGGGACGAACCCGTAGCCGATGTGCTGGCGGACGCTGTGAGCAAGAGTTTGGTGGACAATATTCAGGTGCTGCGGGGCCTGAACGTCGACAAGGGCGAGGCGCTGGACCGCCGGAACAAGCGGATCTTCGAGTACCTGAACGAGCGGCGCCAGGTGACTCTGCCCGAGGTGGCGCGGGGCGCGATCTTCGGGTCGCTGGCCAGCCCGACAAAGGGCATCACGCCTACGATGGACGCGGCGCGGGCCGGCGACCAGCAGGCGCTCAGGCGGCTGACGCCCGAGGACCGGCAGCGCGCGGACAACTATCCGGGCGGCTACGAGGGCGACGAGGCCGAGGCGCAGTATCAGGCATGGCTGGGCAAAACGCAAGGGCCCGGCGCCCTCGAGGGGTACCGGGCCCGTAAGCTGGCGTTCAAGAGGCGGGTGGCTACTGGGCAGCCGTAGGCCGGCTAGGCGCGCGTAGCGCCGGCGGCAGCCTTGGCCTCACACTCTTTAACGCGCATACGGATCTCACGAGCCGTCCGGAGCGTAGCACACAAACTGCGCACGGACGCTTCGGCGGTTTCGGCTACGGCGTGCACGAAGGTAAAGGTCGGATTTCGGTCCTTGACCTGTTGAAGGCACCGTGCCGGTGCCTTAGTATCGTAGCCGTGCAACTCGCCGTCATTGTCACGAAAGATCAATACGAAGTATTGCCGTTTAACGATCTCACTCATGGCTGAGTCGTAGAGGTGGTTCACGAATTGGATGGACTGTTCAGCGTTCATATGTAACTAGCAGTTTTGCATGAAGCACCGGTAAGACAACCGCTTACCGGTGCTGCCGCAGGCGCTGCCGCACCTGGCCTTTTGCCAACTGCCGTGCAGCAAGAACTATGCCGACTGCCCGCGCGCCCACTTCAACATGGCCTCGACCCGCTCATAGAGTTGGTCGAGGCTTCCGCTATTATCCAGCACGTAGTCCCACTTAATCTGGCGCCCCTCCTGTTCGCTGATGTGCTCGTCCACCGGCAGGCCGGGGCGCCAGACTTCCACGAGCAGGCCGCCCAGGCGCTTGATTTCGGCGGCCTCGTTGAGGAAGCGCACGTCGGTGACGACGACGCGCGGGCGGCGTTCGGTGATATACTCAAGCTGGGCGGCCCTGATCCAGAACTGTGGGTCAATCTCACGGAGCTTGACGCCGATCTGCTGAAGGGCCTGGCCACCCGTGAGGCCGAGGCACGTCATGTTTTCTTTGAACGCGTAGTCGTAGGCGTTCTCTTCGGTAATAGCTCCGACCGCGCACTTGAGTTTGTGGGCGAATGAGGCTGGATAAAAACCTTGGTTTATTCGCAGGTAATCGCCAACCGTGTCCTTGCCGCTGCGGGCCCGGTAGCCCAGGCCAATGAGTAGTTTGTCAGTCATAGTGCTTTAATGGTTTGGGGTGAAATACTTGGCGGCCCTGCTGTAGATGCGCTGCTGGGCCGCCAGGGTTTGGAGGATTGTGTCTATCTCTTCGATCGTGGCGTCCACAATAAACTTGTCGCACACGTCCACGTAGCCCACGCCGCCGGGCGCCCGGCTAATGTAGCGGGCGATGGCGTCGGCGATGGGGCTCAGCTCGTTGCGGCCGCCGGCGGTCAGGGCCAAGTGCATGTCCTTCTCGGTGGCGGCCAGGATGTCGATGGCCTTGAGCGCAATGTCCGGGGGCACGGGCCGCTCGAAGCCCGGCTCGCTGAAGTGCAGGGCCATCATGAGCTTGTGCAGGTGCGTTAGCTTGCGCACATAATACTCGTCGAGCTTCGGGTTGTGGTTGATGCGCACGCCCGCTTCGTCCGCGTACCAGCGCTCCAGCACTTGGTCGGTCTCGTGCGCGTACTTCACGCACATCTTGACGCCCTTGAGTTCTCGGACCCAGGCCATGCACTGCTGCTGGGCGTGGCGCTGCTCGTCCGTGGGCGCCGGGATGCGGATGCCCCGCGACCGATTCTCTCTGCCGTAGACCAGCATGGTGCGGCCCATGATGCCGGTGCCGATGATCTCGCGGCGCAGGATTTTGGCGAACTCGGGCGGCGTGGTCGAGCCCAGCAGATTGAAGCACGGGTTCTTGAGGGCGTCGTGCCCCTTGTTTTTGGTCTTGCGCACGTAGTCCTTGCCGTTCCAGGCGGTCAGCAGGAATGTTATCAGGTCCTCGGCGTGCAGCTTGAAGATGGACGTGTACTCGTCGAGCAGAAAGTACAGGGCCGCCTGCACCGTGAGGTCGCCCTTGTGGTTTTCAAAGGGTTCCGTGGCGTTTTTGGTTTCGACGAGCAGCGACTCGTAGGTCGTGGAGTCGGCGGCAATGTTGAACAGGGTTTCGGGCGCCCGCTGGTCCATGGCGTAGGACAGGGGCGTTGGCAGGCGGGCGCGGTTTTGGCTGGGGCGCGGCTGCTTCATGATCTTGGCGCACTCGTCCATGACCAGGCCCTTGCCAACGCCCGCGGGCGCCACGAACACGGTGTACATGCACGGGAACAGGGGCCGCTCCTCGTTGTCGAAGAACACGCGGCGCTCAAGGGCCGCGGCCACCACGCTGTACCAGCCCCAGGACACAAAGTGCGTGGGGCTGAACAGGTCTTTGTTGTAGAAGTGCCAGGCGTCAAAGTTGGTCATAGCGTGTAGGCGACCTCAAAATCCCGCCGGGCCCCGTCATTCACGATGACGCGCATGCCCATGATCGAGGTGCAGTTGCACTCGACGAGACTGGAGTTGGGCTCTGCAATGAGCAGGTTTGGGACCAGGCTTGTGCGCGCAATGTAGTCTTGGTACAAGCGCACAATGGCGGCCACGTCGGCGGGGTCGGGTTGGTTCATAGTTTGTAATCCTTAAGGCCCCGCGGGTTTTCGGCGCTGGCCTTTTTCATGTTCTGGCCCACCTGCACCTCATTCTTCATTCGGAACTTGACACCATCGCGGCCGGTGAGTTCCACGTCAAGCGCGCCTGACAGTGTGCGGGCGGCCCACTCGACGCTGTCGTCTGGAACAAGGACTGCAAGTGAGTCGTGCTTGTTGTTGAACAGCGCGGCCACGCGGCGCTCAGAAACGATACGACTGCCAACTTCCCGGAAGGCTCGGTGGGTAATACATCCAACAGTTGACTGAGGAATCCAGCTGATGGCTTCGCGGGTATATCCATCTGAAAATAGGCGCTCGAACCGCCGGGGAAAGCCAAATAGATTTCGAAGTAGGCGGTGCGCGGTGATTGTTTTTTCGATTTCATCTTGCCACTCCACGATCTCAGGGAACAGGGCCTTGTAGGTGCCGAGGAAGAAGGCGGCTTCCTGAAAGGTCAGGACCAGGGCGCCCTCGGACTCTTTGAGGCAGGAGTCCCGGAAGGTGTTGGGGCCCATGCGGTACGATGCGGCGTGATTTGTCTTCTTACCAAGATCATACTCGAACTTTGAGTTCTTTATCAGGTTCGACAGCGCCTTCCACTCTGGAAGTTGCTGCAATTCAGCGGGAGGCTTAAGCCAGTACCGTTCTTTAGGGTACTCTCCGCGGAACTTATCCACAAACAGGTGCAGCGCGGTGTATATATGGGGCTTTATGCCGTGTATGAACAACTCCCTATACTTACCGGGGCGTGCAAGGTACGCTACGATCAGGGCCTCAGCGCCCGCTTGATCGGCGGACACAATCTTCCAGCCCGGCGGCGCCTCGAAGATGTCGATGGACTCTTTGTCCGAGTTCTGGGCATTGCCGCCGTAGCCAAAAAGCTGGCTGGCACTCAGCCGGAACGACCGGGTGCCAGCCAACTTATACTGCGTCAGGAACCGCGGGAGGGCGGCGAGCATAGGCTAGTCGATCGTTGCGATGATCGCCTCGCGCTGCAACATCAGGAGCTTGCGGCCTCGGTGCTTGAAGCCGTCGCGGCCCGTGGTCATGATCTTGGTGCCCGGGGCCAGGAACTTACAAGGCCCGGACATCTTGGTGTTGGCGTTCTGGTCGCCATCCTCAAGTACCACGATCTTGAACTCGTCGTACGAGCTAGGCTCGGACTCGCCGTTCTTGCGCAGGTGCTCGGGCACCACGATCTTGTTGGTGCTGGGCTGGTCGATGTGCTCGGCCAGGACCCAGCCGGGCTCGGGGTGGAAGCCGGTGTCGTTCAGGATTTGGAGTGTGTCGGACATAGTAGTTATGTTTGTGTTGACCGTCAGAATAAAGCAAGAACCCTGCCACAGTGCGGGGCGCCTCGGTCCGTGAGTGTCATGAACTTGACCTTGGCTTTGGCGGGCTTGGGCCCGATCCAGGCGGCCAGGCGCTCGTCGTCGTCGAACTCGAAGGCGCCGACCTTGAAGGTCTCGCCGTTTGGGGCGCGGCAAAGCACGGCGCCCAGGGAACTTTTGTGTTTGCCTTCGCCCTCAATAAGTTCAAGGACCTCGTAGTCCTCGTCCTGCCAGGCCTTGAGCTTGAGCATCATGTCGGTCAGGCCCATGCGGTAGTGGCCCGGGTCCTTGAACATGGTGCCCTCGAAGCCCGCCGACACGTTGGCGTCGTGGGCAGCGCGCGCCTTGTCTTTGCACGGGCACCAGCGGAATGGCACCAGCTCGACGGAGGGAGCGTCCTTGATAAAGTCGCGCAGCTTGTTCATGCGGTCGTCAAAGGCGCCCGGCAGCATCGGGGCGTCGAACACGTGGAACCGGATCACGCTATGGTTCGGGTGCGCGGTGCGCCGGACCACGCCGGCCCGGGCGTTGATCTGCTGGAGCGTCATGCCGTGGCTGTAGAGTTCGCCATCGAGCCATTGTGTGCTGGCGGCCAGCGCCCGCTCTATGTGCGGCAGGACGCCGGCCTCATAGGGCACACCGTCCTTGGAGAAGAAGCCCAGGTTCGGGACCCACATGGCCCGGACCCCATTGAGTTTGGGCGTGGCCCAGCGCGGGGGCTTGAGGGCCGCCAGGTTCGGGAGTTCGCGGGCCAGCGCAAAGATGCGGGCGATCTGTTCGGTGCGTGGTAGGCTCATAGGAAAAACAGGCAGTCGCCCGTGTGGTCTTTGTGGTATTTACACTGGCGCTTCTCGACGGGCGAGCGCTTCTCGCAGCGGGCGGGGTCGTCGGGCGCAGGGATCACGGGCCAGCCAGCGTCCGGCTGCACGTTGGGTGCTAGGGCCTTTGTGTCCAGTAGCAATAGCTTGGCCGCACGGTGCATTTCGCAAATGTCATGGTTGCGTACAGCCAGGCAGGCAATGTGTAAGTGCCTGATCAGCTGGTTCCAGTCGACGTTGTCATATCGGGCTTCGGTGAGGGCGCTTTCAATCGCACCGATTTATTTCTGGTCGCTCATCTTTTTGTGGCGTGCACATACAGCTGAAACCCAAGCTCGCCCGCAACTTTCTGGGCCCGCTTGTATCGCAGGATGGCACGGATTATAGGGTTGTGGTTTTGCAAAAGGTACTTGCGCAGGGTGGCCTCGTCCATGCACGGGGCGCCGGAGTCTGTTTTAGATAGCACACGATAGCCTAGGCGCTCGGTGAAATACTCGGCCAGCTGGACCGTGCTGCCGGGGTTTATCTCGTAGCCCGCCATCAGGCGCACGAGCCTGGCCATCTGGGCCTTGGCCTTTAGCTGGGCTTCGCGGCGGGCGGCGAGGCGGCTGACGTTGACTGGGAATCCGACGAAGCCGGCGAGCATGTAGTCGTGGATACTGGAATTAACTTGAAGCACAGAGGCTCGGAGCCCGGGATCGTTAGCGTCATCAAGGGCCCGGCGCATGGCGAGGTGGACAGCTCGCAGCGTAGCAACGTCCTTGGCGTTGTAGCGTAGAAGACGATCTTGCTGGGCCCAGGACCTGGGATTCCAGGTGCCGCCTTCGGACTTGTGATATGGGGCGTTGACCCAATAGGAGATTGCATGAGCAAGGGATTTTTCGGCCTCGGGGAAAAAGCGGTGCTGCATGAGCATCGTGTCCTCAACGTCCGTGGCCGGCGGGATGTTGTGGAAAATGGCGAGGAAGGGCAGATCGTAGAAGGCGTTATGTATCACGATCTTGTTGCGCGAGAACGCCCGCGCCAGAGATGACAGAACATGCAGCGCGTTCAGGGTCAGGTTCTGCTGGTAATCGTACACCAGGACCGTGCGCACGGGGCCTGAGTCGATGGCGTATGAGAAACAGAGCAAGGAATTCGAGTCGGGGTTCGTCTCGATGTCGAAATAGATTGTAGATCCAGTGGCGCATGACAGTTCCTTTGCGGCTAAGTGGTTGTCGAGAAACGAATACTCAAAGTCCGGGACCGCGGGCGGCGTATTGAAAAGCTTCGCGCAGTCGGCTCGGAACCAGAACCTGTAATTCGCCCGAGCTGTAGGCGCGTCGTCCTTGTTGCTGCCGCCCGCGTCGGCGTCGGCGTCATCGTCGTCGGCTTCATAGTTTTGGCGGTCGAGGGCGTCTTGGGGCCAGAAGGTGGCCACGATTTTGGTGGGGCCCAGGTGCCAGACGAAGCCGCGGGCCGAGGACAATGTGGCGCGGGGCTGGAAGGCGTCGAGGGACTCTTGGCCCGAGAGAATAATATGGGCCCGGCCCGCGCGCTGGGCTTGGAACTCATCGGCGTAGCACACGTCATACGTGTCGGCGCCCAGGGTTTCGTCGCACAGTTTGCGGGCCGGCCCGGCAAGGACCGAGTCGTTCGCTTTATCGAAGCGGCTCGGCTTTGGGAGAACTAGTAGGGTTTTAGACATCGAGCAGGCGTTGGCCGTTGGGCAGAACTTTGCTTGGGTCCTCGGGCCCGCGGCCCGTTTCGTCGAGCACGCGCACGTGGCGCACGCCGCGCAGGCCGCCGAGGCGCTGGAGGAATTCACGCACTTCGATTGCCGTCAGGTCGATGGTGATTTCAACCTTCACCTTCTGGGGCACCGGGGTCGGCGGGCGGTAGTTCTCCGGCTGGCTGTTGGGGAAGTGCACCTTGTTCATGGCCTTGTGTTGGTTGGCGCCCGAGCAGTGCGCTGAGACTGCGGGGCCGTTGGGTTTCGGGGGTCGAGAGCATGGTCTTGAGTTCCTTGTCCGTGATCAAGGTAAAGTCCTTGGTGGCGGGCGCCGGGATCTTGATGTTGGGGTTCGTGATAACCTCGCGGTTTGCGGGCGGCTTGGTCACGGGCGCTTTGGCCGCGGGCGCCACGGACTCCGAGGTTAAGGGCACGTTGCCGATGGCCGCCAGCTCGGCGGCGGTGTTGCGGTTGATGAAGGCCGCTGCGTTGAAGGAGCCTTTGTTATAGCGCACCTCCAGCTTCTGGATGTTGGTGGCCAGCAGGGCGTTGCGGCCCAGCGTGGTTTGGGCGTTGGCGATTGCCAGCGTGCGGGCCAGGATGGCGGCGGGCATGAGTTGCCAGGAGTGCTGGTACGGGTCGCAGGGCTTGGCGATGCGCCCGTAGAATAGGCCGGCCTTGATGCGGCTGGCGAACTCTTCGCACATGGCGGCCAGCTCGAAGGCCCCGGTCTTGGGCGCCGCGTTGATTTGCTCGTCGGTTGGCCAGCGGCCCAGCACATCGCAGGCGCCGGCAGCGAACCAGCAGATGTCGCCCAGCTCCTCAAGCTGCGAGGCCATGGGCTTCTGCGCTTTGATGGCGCCGATCAGTTCGAGGGCCTCGGTGCTCAGGCCCAGCGCATAGTGCACGAGCTTGTGGGCGGCGGGGCCCAGCACCTCGCTGGTGATGGCGCAGGCCTTGTAGTCGGTTTCGTATTTGGTACGCGCGGCGGCGTAGTCTTGGATTGTCATAGGCGGATGCGTATGTGGATGCTGTTAACGTGCGTGTGTATGGCGCGCACGGTATCTTGAAGGTTGAGCAGGTTGATGTTGAGTACCGATTGATGAACGGTGTCGGCTTCACAGCGCTCTTCACACGGCGGCCCGACGGGCCCAAGCACTGGGTTCAGTCTACTTTCGAGGTCCGCCAGATTTTTACGGAGCCGCTCCAGCGCCTCGGATAGACCGACCACTAGGTTTTCCGTGGAGTCGGGCGCAGGTTGTTTTGGCGTAACCGGGTTATCGGCCGCCCGGATTTTGGGCATGGGAACTTGCTTAGGGGCCGGTGTTTCCCAAGCGGTTTGCGCATTATAGTCAGGCATATGTATTTAGTTGGTGTTTACCATAATCAGAAAGGGCGGTCCCTGCCGGGGCCGCCGTGTTCTGACTACGGGTGCACCGTGGCGCCGACCTCATCCAACGTCTTGGGCAGGCCCACGATGTTGAAGCTGTTGAAGTCGACGACCTCGGCGCCCATGATCTTGTTGCCGGCGCTGTCGACGAGCGGCTCGTTGGTGCCCGGGGCCCGGCGCTCTTCGCGCTTGCTGGACACGACCATTTCCCAGGTCATGTTCACGAGGTACTTGGCCGTGGCGTCGGCCAGGTTCTGGGCCTCGGTCTCGAAGTCCGGCGACGGGTCGGGCAGGGGCACGCCCAGCTTGGTCAGGGCCTCCATGACGGCGACCATCTTGTGCTCGCCGCGCTTGTTGATGCCGTCGCTGAACACAATGTAGAAGCGGCCTTCAAGGCCGGCGGTCTGGACCGTGGGCCCGTCCTTGAGCGTGACCGTGTCGGGGCTGATGATCTGGGCCGTGACCTCAACCATCAGGTCGCCGGACGACTGGCTGTGCTTGACCACGGCCTTCTGGCAGTAGACGCGGTAGACGGCGGTCGGGCACAGGGGCACGTTGGACGAGGAGCCGGGCTTGATTACGGGGCGTTGATATGCGGACATAGTTTGTTGTGTATTTGGTTTGTGTTTGTTACTGGCTTGGAAGGGCTATTAAGCAGGAGGCGTGCCGAGCGCTAGATATACTTGCTCAGTTCCTCGAACTTCTGGGGAATGAAATCCACCTCGACGGGCTTCGGCACGCGGGCGATCTCAAAGGTGCTGGGGCGCACGCGCCACATGTACTTGGGTGGCAAGGCTTTGTTGGCCGGGTCGACTTGGCGCACGGCCTGCAAGACGGTGGGGAAAAAGCCCGGCATCTTGTCGCCGATCTGGCCCATGAGGGCCGGGCGCAGCTGCTGGGTCAGGTCGCCGTCATCGTCGCGGGCGCGCTGTATGTGCGAGATAAAAACGGCGTGGCACTTGGCCGCGCTGAACGCGCAGAACAGGCCCAGGAAATAGTCGAGGCGGTTGCGGAACATTTCGCGCGTGTCGACCTCGCTGGTTTTCTTGGACTTGGGCTGGGGCTCGTGGCGCTCTTGGAAATTATACCAGTGCTCGACGCGCGTGAGCGAGTCCACGATCACGGTGCTGCCCTCGGGCATGGTGCGGGCCAGGTCGGCCAGCACAATTTCAAGGGCGTCGCGGCGGTTCGGGGCCTTGGGCACACGGCGCGGGGCGATCTTGTCGACGAAGGTCTCGTCCCACATTGGGATGACGTTGGCCACGCCCGCGGGCAGGTTGTTGTCGAAGTCAATAATGACGGGGTTTGGAAATGTTCTTGACCCGGTAGTCTTCCCAGAGCAGGGGTCACCATATACGGTTGCGAATACTTTTTGTTGGGTGGTCGTCCGCATGTACTTGGCCATTGATTCCGGTAATACTGTAGTACTCATAGATATTGTAGTTGTTCAATAGTTAGATTTGGAAATTGCTTACGGCGATTGTATAGAGTTTTAAGGCTGATGCCCATGGCTTTGGCTATGTCTGAGGCAAACATCTTTTTACCGTAAAAGCTTAGGGCTCGCCGACGGTTCAGAAGATTATCGCGGCGTGTGACCCAACGACAATTGCCTGGCTCGTAGCCTTTACTGTTGTCGATACGATCAATCTCGTGTTTGGCTGGGCACGGGCCCATGTCTTTTTGGAATGTCACAAAGTCATTCCACTGCGGGCACACCACTATACCCGCACCGCCGTAATCGTTGTAGCTTGGATGGTGGGGATTTCTACAGCGGTCTTGCATACAAAGCCAACTTCGGTATTCATGGGTAAAGCGACCTCCGTGCTTTGTGTTGCGCACAGCAAGCTGCTCGCGCTGAATACAACCACAACTATTGGAGCGCCCTGCTCTAAGTGCTGCGGCAAGAACAAACTTCGCTTTACTGCAGGTGCAGCGACAAAGCACTTCGGCATTTGTACATACAGCACGTCCTGCGCCAATTACTGTCCAGCGCCCAAAGGTTTCACCAAGTTGAGGGATCATACGGCACCTGTTTGAATGCGGCTATCTCTTGTTGTTCTTGTGTTTCAGAAGTGGCAAAGCACACGCCCCGGAAATCACAGTCGGAGCACGTGTCGTTTATGCGGCCGTTCTGGGCGGGGCTGTGCCAGGCGGGCAGGATGGTTGAGGCCAGCTCACGTTGAAGCAGGGCCTCAAATCGCTCAAGCTCGGGCAGTGTGATTTGGATGGGCGGCCCGTACTTCCAGGTCGGCTGCGGGTGCGACACGAAAACCCCGCAGATGTTCAGCATCATACGGCAGTTGTGCGTGGCGTTGGCGATGGGCAGGTCAAAGATTTCGTAGCCGAAGCGTTGGGCCACCCACAGGTAGAAGGTCATTTGCACGCTGACCCGGTAGCTCGCGAAGACCTGGGCCGGCGAGTATATGCGCGTGGTCTTGTAGTCGGTGATGCGCACGGTGCCGTCGCTGAACATGCCCACCTTGTCGAAGGTGCCGCACACGTAAATGTCGTACTGGGTGCCGTGGTGGATTAAAGACTGCCAGTACAGCTTGAACTTGAGTTCGAGGTACGGGCGCCCGCTGCTGTCGATGTAGGGCTTGTCAAGGTCGGGCGGCATGTGCACGCAGGCCAGCGCCAGCTTGTCTTGGAAGCCGCCCGTGTACTCGCCGATGGCGTGGGCCATGGCCTGCGGGGCGGCGGTGCCCTTGAGCCGAAGCTCGGCGTACCGGTGCACGGCCTTGCCGAACGTCAGGTATTCGCTCATTTCGGCGGGCACCAGGCCCCGGCACACGACATTGTGGTAGTGCTGCTGGCAGTGCGTGAGCTTTAGGGACGAGCTGTTGAGCAGGATCGTGCGCCGGGGCAGCGTGGTTTGAGGAGGTTCGGAGCGTGGGTTCATAAATGATCTTGTGCTTCTTCACGAGCCTGTTCTAGAGCTGTGCCCGGCTCAATGGGCTCATCACAGTTTGAACAAAAGGCCGGGTCAATGAAGTCTCTGAATGTTGGGTATCCACCGCTTACGTCAACCTCAACCTCGGTATCATGATTACAGGTTGGGCATGTCCAGATAATTGTCATAATCAGGATTTCTTTTTCAATAAAGCGGCCAACCCGCCCGTCGTGCGCTTGGCCCGGATCTCCGCCAGCTTGGCCGCGATGCCCGGGTCCATGTCGCTCTCGTCGCTGGCGGCTTTGGCCGTCGATAAATCTCCAGGTCTTGTTATGGGGAAGTAGGGCGCAATGACCTCAAGGATCTGGGCGTCCGTGAGGTTGGCCAGGCGCTCTGGGTACTCAAGCATTTCCTCAAAGGTCATGGCGCCGGCTCCTCCTTGGGCCCCAGGTCCATGCTCACGGGCGGCGGAATGCGCACGAATAAAAGCTCGTTGGGTTGGATGCGGGCCACGGTCCAGAAGTTCTGGGCCTGTAGCTCGGCGCGCCGGGCCTTAAACGCCTCGATGTGCTCGGGCTCAAGGTAGACATCGGCCTGGACTGTGGGCCACTTGGCTTTGAAAGGCGGATCGGCGTGCACCCAGGCGTCGAAGCTGGCGAGCAGCTCGGTGACGCGAATGTTGGCCAGTGACGTGAACAGGTGGGCGTCGGAGGTCAGTGTGATCTCAACGCTATATTGCTTGCGGCGTATGTTGGTGCGCTCGCACATATCCGCCCAGTATTTTTGCACGTCGCCCGTGGTGTTGTCGCGGCACCACTGCATGCCGTAGTGCAGTTTCTGATACAGGGTGCTTGGCGTCATCTGCAATACAGAGCAGTTGAGAGATTGTGCCGTGTAGTCCAGGCCCTTCCAGCGCTCGATGACGAGGGCGGCCCAGCGCCCGGCGGTCGGCGTGTAGTAGCGGTGCTTGATCGCGGGCGTCTCAATCTTGGGCGATATGTTCGGGATCGCCAAGGGCGGGGCCGGCGGAGCGTTAAGGTCCATAGGAGATGTTTGTGATTTTCAGTGCGGCGCCATGCGGCTCGGTGGTCACTGTGCGCAGGGCTGTGTGCAGGGCCACGATGTCGCGCAGCACGGCACTGCTCTGGAGCAGGTCCTGTGCCACGGGTACAACTGGTTGTAAAAAAGCAAACGGGTTCTCGGCGATGCGGGCCTTGGCGTCCGCGTTCACGTCGTCGCGGGTGCTCCAGTCCTTGCGGTCGCAGCACATGGTTAGGCGGCGGCGCAGGTCGCCGATCCAGCCGAGGTGGATGCGCTTGACAGTAGTGAGATGGACTGGATCACGGGCACAAGTTGGCCCGCAGTGGTAGTTGCGCCCGGGCTGCGGCACCCACAAAGGGCCTTGGCCCATGGGGAAGATAGTGAGACGCTGCTCGATTGGGTTACCAACCTGCATATAGCGGGCGTCGCCGATGAGCTGGTAGTATGGTATGGTGAAGGCACGATTATTTACTAAGCGGGCTTTAAGTATGTGGCCTGGCCACCCGTCGCTCAGGATCTCGTCGGCGTCCAGCGTCACGATGTTGGTGGTCATAGTGCATAGACGTAGGGCCCGCTTGGTCATCTCGGCGCGCGTCTCCATTTCGCCGTCGCGCTCGAAGGTCATGGGCAGGCTGTGCACCGGCACACCATAGTTGCGGGCAATCTCTTGGGTGCCGTCCGTGCTGCCCTGATCGAACACCATGACCGTGGCGCCGGGCACCGTGACCGACCGCAGGCACCAGTGCAGGTGCTCAGCGGCATTGAGGGTGGGGATGATTACGATGAAGTGCATAGTGGTTAATCTCCAAACACGATCTTCTTCAGCAGCCATTTCTCCAGGGCCCTGACGTTGCCGGGCGACTGGATGATACTGTCCGGGATAATGTCGTCGGGCATGTCCCAGCCGCGGGCGTTGCAGATGGCCTGGGCAATGATGCCCGCGTCGTCGGGGCGCAGGCGCAGTGGGATTGTTTCAAGCTCAAGGGCGCTTATGCGATAATATAAATCTTCCCTAAAGGTGCCCGCGGCGACCATGGCCTCAAGGTTCCGGTGCGTGGCGAACACCATGCGGCACTTGATGGGCACCTCGCGCGTCGAGCCCACGGGCGTGACGGCCCGCTCTTGCAGGGCGCGCAGGAGCTTGGCCTGTTGGGCGATGGGCAGTTCGCCGATCTCGTCGAAGAACACGACGCCGTCTTTGGCTGCGGCGAGGAGACCGGGCCTGTCGCCCGTGGCGCCGGTGAAGGCGCCGGTCACGTGCCCAAAGATAAGGGACTCGAACAGCGTGTCCACGATCCCGGCGCAGTTCTGGGCGAAGAAGTGCGGGGTGTCTGGGTACAGGGGCCGGCCGCCCAGCATGATCTTGGCGACCAGCTCTTTGCCTGTGCCCGTCTCGCCGCGAATTAGCACGGGCTCTGTACGGAAGGCGCACATGCGGGCCCGGCGCAGCATGTCGAGGGACGGTGGGTCGCTGGTTACGTAGGCTTCCAGGCGCACCATGATGGGCGGCTTGACCAGCGCGACCTTGAGGTCGTGGGGCAGGGCCGCCAGGATTTCGTCGGCTTTGCGTGGTTGGGCGCTGGCCCCTTGGGCGGAGCGCAGGAGGTTTGCGAGGGACATAGGAGTTTAGTTGTCAGTGTCGTCATCTTCATCTTCAATCGCCGCCAGCCGCTCGGCTTCGGCGTCCGGGTCAAAGCCTTCGGCCACGTCGTCCTCGGTGTCCTTGCCGTCGCGCAGGTCGGCGGCCGTGACCGTCTTGACAGGGGCGCGCTTGGCCAGCAGGTCGATGGTCTCATCGGCCAGTTCCGTGGTGCCCGCGACCCCGGCGCGCACGGACTTGATCTTGCGGTCGAGGCGCGGCGCCACGTGGTTTGCCACCATGGTGTTGGCGAAGAACACAGAGTGCTGGTGCACGTCGGACAAAGTGGCCACGCGCATCAGGCGGTAGAGCGCCTGCATAAACTCCTCGGCCCAGTAGCAGATGGTGAAGAAGCCCTCGCGGGGCCGGACGTGCGGGAACTGCTGGTCCATGTCGATGCCGCGGCCGCCCGAGGACAGGGTGAACACCATGAACTCGGTCTCGCCGTTCTGGAACCGTTCCTTTTCGCCGTGGCGCTGGGCCAGCGTCTGTTTGCCGAGGCCCAGCTTCATCAGCTCGTCCTGGCGCATGCGCTGGGCGCCCTCGGACTCCTCGAACTTGACGCGCTCGCGAATCCACTTGAGGTACTTGCGCACCGCCGTGCGCTCGGTGGGCGACAGGGGCTCGGTGATCTTGCCGTCAACGTCCGGGTAGAAGCGCGTCACGTACTCGCCGATGCGGCTGAAGATCTCGGGCCCGATGATCTTCTCGATCTTCTCGCGCGTTAGGATTTCGCTGCCGCCCTGGATCACGCTGATCTTGGCGCGCGGGATTCCGTAGTCCACGACCAGGCTGCGCACGACCTCGTTGACCGACGCTTCGAAGGACAGGCCGCAGACGGGCGCTTTGCCCGCCTTCCAGCTCTCGTACATTAGGCGCGGGAAGTAGGGGCGCTGGGCCTTGAGCCACTCCTCGGACTGGCGCAGCTTGAGGAAGGCGGTCATGGGGTTGATGTCCGTGGCGCCCTGCTGCACGCGCTCCAGCTCTTCGTAGTACCGGTCCATGGTGCGGTCGTAGAAGGCCTTGTCCTTGGGCGACTCGAAGTCTAGTAGCATCACGTCGTTGTAGGCCTTGACCGTGCGCGGGTCGCGGGGCGGCACCACAAAGCAGTCGTTGAACTCTTTGCGGAACTCTTCCATCGCCCGCTTGCTGGGTTGGCTGGGCTGGGTGCCCGCGCGGCTGGCGATGGCACGGGCCATGGACGGGAAGTTGTCCATGGAGATACGCTCGCCCTGCCACTGTCGCCCCGTGGCTAGGCAGAAAAGCCAGGTGTCGTTGATCGTGACCCAGGGCGTGGCGCTGGCGAAGATGAACACGGAGCCCGCCTCGACGCCCGCCTCGATGATGGCACGCAGGTACTTGGACTTGCGGGACCGCGGGTTCTTATAGGCGTCGCACTCGTCGATCACGAGGATGGCGGGCGGCGGCATGATGTAGCGGAGCACCTTGGTCTTCTGGCCATAGGCCTCGACGACCTCGGTGCGGAAGAAGTGGGCGTAGTCCTTGGTGGCCCACTTGGTGTGCGAGATCACGGAGACGTGGCGGCCCATGTTCGGGATGCCGCAGGCCATGCCGCGCGTGGTCATGTCGATCTGGACCGCGGCGGCCGTGCTGAAGATCGCTTGGTTTGGCAGAGGGATCTGGGCGGTTGGGTGCCCAAAGAACTGGTGCTGCTGGGCATAGGACACCAGGCCCCAGCAGATGACGGACTTGCCCTCGCCGCCCTCAAGCGGAATGACGACGGCCTGCGAGGTCTTGCGCTCGTAGAGCACGTCGATGGCGGCGTCGATGCACTTTTTCTGGCGCGGGCGCAGGTGGAAGCGGCCGACCTTGGTGATGCCGTGCGTGGTGGCGGCCGTGAACTTGGTGCTAACGGCCGCGACCTCGGCCCGGCGCTGGGCCTCGTTGTGCTTGAAGCGGGCCTCGGCGGTCTTGGTCCACTGGGACAAGAAGGCCTTGAGGTTCACGAACGTCATGGGCTGCGAGGTCACGGCCAGCGGCATGTCCTCGATGCTCAGCTCGGCCCATGTGTGCAGCTTGTGGATGATGAACTGCGTCTCAAGGAGCTTGGCCTTGTTGGCGCACTGCACTGAGTAGGCGCGGGCCGCCCGGTTCAGGGCGTCGTTCTGGATGGCAGCCACGCGGTCGGCTGCGGCGCTGGGCTTAAGCAGCGTGAGTTTGGGGGCGGTCGAGTTCATTGATGGCGATGATGATGTTGCCGGCGGTGTGCTCTGTGCCCTGGCAGGCGGCGCTCAGGTCCGTGATGAGGGCGGGGCGGCGGGCGTCGGCCTGGGAGTTATGACGGTTGATGCGGTGCTGCGTGGTAAGCCAGCGTTTCTGGGCTGCTTGAGCTTTCTCCTGCGCTGTCGTGGCTTTGTTCAGGGCGGTCTGGGCTTGGCGCTCCAGGCGCCGGGCTGTCTGTTGGTTCTTGCGGCGCTCGGCAATCAGGGCTTTGGCTGCCTTGCGGATCTTGGGCGGCAGGGCCTTGAGGTCCAGCGCCGGTGGGTTCGGATGTTCGTTGTTCGCTTGGGGGTTCATAGAATGTTTCGTTGAGGATGCGCTCGAAGGTCTGGATGACGGCGCGGACTTCGGTCTCGTCGTGCTGGTTGGCGCGCAGGATGTCGAGGACATTGCGCAGGGCCGGGACGCGCTTGGTGATTTTGCTGGCCATGCGGGTCAGGCGGTCGGCCTCGTACTGGCGGGCGAAGTGCTCCAGGCCCGTGGCCGTGAGGTGGGCGACGCGCTGGAGCCGGGACTCGGTGGACTTGGGCCAGTCGGCGGCGGCCCAGAGCACGCCGTACTCGGCGGTCGGTGTCCAGCGCCGGTAGTCGTCGTGGTTGAAGATGGTGGCCGGGATCGACTTGATCTGCACGAAGAACACGGTGCCGTTGGGGTCGTCGGCCAGCAGGCGCCGGGCGAAGTCGGCGGGCACGATGCGCTTGGAGAAGATTTCGTCGGAGGCGGCGTACAGGGCGCGGGCCTCGTGGTGTTTGGCGGCGTTCAGTGCGGGGCTGGTTTCCCAGTCCGTGAGGAGGTCGCGGATGTCGAGCAGCGTGAGGGAGGTGGTCATAGGAGAAAGAAAGGCCGGACAGGGAGTTGTCCGGCCAGAACTGGCGAAGCTGGCTGCCGGCGGCGCGCCGTAGGCGCCAGGCTGTCTCGCGCCGGCGGGCGCGTGGCTGACTCAGGCTGCGGTATTAAGAAGTTCTTCGGACTTCTTAATCATGGGCAACAGCTTTGCACAGAGGCGCAGAGCCTTGGCATATTCAACAACTGTTGCTTGGCTGTCGCAAGCCCGGGCACCTGCAAAGGTGTAGTTCGGGTGCGAACGGCTTACCGCTTGAAAGGTTTTCACAGGGTCAGGACCATCGTAGCACAGGTAGTTTCCTGTGTTTGTGTCCTTGAAGAATACAGCCCAGCACCGGGCTGACAGTGCGTCCTCAGTGTTGTCTCTCAAGTTTCGGAGGTAGTTGAGGTTACTATCGTAGGTCATAAGATGTCTCAGTTCAACGGCCTGCACAACATGTGCGGGTATCTTGTTGTTCTTCGACGCAAAACACTTAGCAGCTTGCGTGCCAAAGCACCATGCATCACGGCGCCTACGGCGCGCCGCCCGCCGCCGACCGCCGACTGCAGTCCGCCAATAGAAGCCCGCCTGTCACGCGGGCCTGTGGTTGGCGGGCCAGCTTACTTCGCCGTGGCGGCTGCAGCCTGCTGGGCCAGGGCGGCCGCATCCTTCGCCTTCTGCTCGCGCTTGGCCGCGGCGGCAGCGTTGCGCTGCTCGATCACTTCGATCTGGCGGCACAGCTCGGTCATGCGGCGGCCCACGTGCTCCAGGCGCAGCAGGTACGTCGCCTCGTCTGCGAACCGCGGCGTGCCGTCGGCGGCCACGAGTTCCTGCCAGCCGCCAGCCTTGCGGGCCGCGCGGTTCAGCTCGATCATCTCCGGCGTCAGGTGCACGATCTCCTGGTTCAGGGCCTCCTTGCCCTGGCCAGCCGAGCGCGGGCGGGCGTGGCGGCTGAGGATCGACTTGTACTTCGCCGTGTCGGTCTCGCCGGTCTCGGCGTTGATCGACTCGTCGCTGGCTTCCTTGATCCGGTCGGTCAGGATCGCATCGGTCAGGCGCACCGCGTTGCCGGCCTCAGTCTTCTCGGCCTCTTGCAGGATGGCCTGAAAGACCGCGAGCGCGCTGGCCACGTCCGTGTAGGCGGGCGTCACGATCACGTGGCTGTACTCCTCGTGCTTGCCGGTCTCCTTGTTCTTCTTGCGGAGCTTGAGTTCGCGGGCGGTCATCGAGAGATTGATACCGCCGATGTTCAGGGTATTGGTTTCGTCGGACATAACTGTGTTGTGTTTTGTTTTGGTTTACCGAACTGTGCCCGGGCGCCCGGGCGCAAAGTGCTATAGCTAGATGTGTGCCAGGCTTTTAATTACCGCCAAGCAGCTGCCCAACTTCCTCGGCGGTCAGGTGCTCGACCGCTGCGGTCTGGGCGCCCGAAGGCCGTTCGGCGTAGTCGCGCCAGCGGTAGAGGGGCGCGAAGGTGGCCACCCAGAAGTGGCCGCGCAGGAAGCGGAAGTCAAGGATGAGGGTCATATGATTATTTAGTTTTCCACGCACCGCCGGGCGCAACGGATTCAACTTGCACGCCAACGCGTAGGGCCTGGGCGGCGTTGCGCCGGATGCCGACACAGTCTTTGGCGCATGCCTGTAGGTGCAGGCGGCTGATGAACAGTTCCTTGAGCCAGGCGCCGTCGGTGCGGGGCGGGCCGAGCACAAGGCCGATGTTGTCAACCTCGATGTGCAGGTTGTCGAAGGTGGTGTTGATGGTGCCGACGCCGGTGTTGATGCCGACGCCACACTTCTCAATGAGGGTGAAGCCGGTGAAGTGCGAGGAGATAGGCAGGTTGTGGATGCCGCAGGCGCAGCGTAGTGGCGGGTCACCGGGGCTCACGTAGTCCTTGTGCTGCTTGCCTTCGATGTAGAAGTTGTTGATCCGCGAATCTTCTGCGTTGCCTATGACGTTGAGCCCGTACATGCGAGGGCTGCGGATGTGGATGTTGTGCCAACGGTGCTGTGCGCCGGCCATGCTGATGCCGACCCAGGCGGCGTCGATGTGGATGGTGTCGAGTACCGAGCCCTTGTCGGCGACGATGCCCGTGCCCGGGTTGCTGCTGAGGAACACGATGCCCAGGTTCTTGAGGGTGGCGCTGCGGTTGTTGCGCTGGCCCGCGAGCACAGCGTTGCCGGTGTGCTGGATGTCAAGGCGCGTGGGCCCTACAGACGCACCGTACTCAGCGGACCAGTTGTCGGTGAAGTTGTGGGCGGTGCCGAGCACCGTGGCGCCCGAGGCGCCGAGCGGTTTCTTGATGGCGTAGTACCCGTCAAGGAACACAGGTTCGCCGGACTTGGCGGACGTGGCGAACGAGGCGTTGAGGATGTCGGAGCAGTCGAGCTTACGGTTGGGGCAGTTTGGTATTATCATGTGCAGTGTTTGTTGTGGGTGATGTTAGTCAAGTCTTCGTGAACTTTGTGCATTCATAGTAAAGCCAAATAGTGAACAGGGTGAAAACGGCCATGGGCACACAGACTGGTGAGTTCAGCAGGAACATGCGCCAAGTTACCCAGGCGCAGAGGCCTATGAGGGCGAGGGCCAGGAGTTTCATAGAGGCACTAGCGCCGTCTGCTCAAGGATTTTTACGTGGGTGTCGTCGCGTTGCATATAATTGTTGCGCACGTTTAAGGTGTCCGCCCAATTTTGGCTTGCCCAGGCCCACGGCATACCGGCACTGTTGAGGCCAGTCACAATCCAATACTTCACCTCGCGCATCGGGCCGGGCGGCGGATAGAGTTTGGCGGTCAGGTCGGCGACCCGTTGCTTTAGCTTCTCGTTCTCGGCCTGCAGAGATTCGAGGTTGGCGATTTCGGAGGCGGTCATAGGATGATGGTGCGGAGGCCGTGGTATTGTTTGCGTAGGCAGGTATGAAAAGATTCCGGTGGATTGCCGCGGCTGAAGAACATGGTGGCATACGCCTGGCCTTTGACCCGCACAAAACTGTGTCGGGCCTGTGGTGTTATGACGGTGCGCAGGCCAATGTCTGCCCACTTACTAACGTCGAAACCCTCAGCGCTAGTGCGGATGTGGCCCGATTGCGAAGTTTCGCAGTAGCTGGCGCCGCGAATATTTGTTATCATTTCATTATCACAATTACATTGTTTGTCCGGCGCCCGAACCGCAGGGCGTCAGCGTGTTTGGCAAAGTAGATGTCGAAGCGCCCGTCGAAGCGGCGGGCGGTGCGGTCTTGTGCGATATAGTGCTGGTTCGAAATGATGATAGTCGAACCGAGTGGCACATACATTGGAGCAGCAATTGTTTGACCCTCGATAGGAGGGCGTCCACACGCTGTAAGTCCGCGGGCGTGCGGGCCGCAGCAAATAGTGCAGGCACAGTACGCGGTGACGATGGCGTTGGTGATGACATTGGTGGTCAAAGGGAAGTGGTGGTTAAAGTGGTAGTTCTGGCTACGTTCACCATGCACCCCGGTCGCCCCACCGCCGGACGCCCGCTTCGCGGGGCTTGGCGGTGTGGGGCTGGGCGCCCACTGGATCGGATCGTAGGGCGCCGAGTGTTAGGCGATGATAGTGCGGAGTCCGAAGCCGTGGTACCGCTCGAAGGGATGGCTCCAGGTGCTATAGGCCGGGTGGGCGCTAGGAGCTGAACCGAGCCACGACCCGCCGCGCACCACGCTATTCGGGTTTAAGGCAACTACGGTGCGCAGGCCTGTGAATAGGTCGGGCGTGTGCCCGGGCGCTGTCCAACGCCTGTCATATACAGGATAGCGCGACACAAAACTGCATCCTCTTTGTATATAGCGCTCCATATTTCACACCTTGGTTGAGGTCATCTCCCACACGTTGCCGATCGTGTCGTACAGGCCCCAGGCGTTGGGGCGCTTGGTGCCAACGTCGGTGGTCTCGTTGCAGTTGTACACAGCGATCTCGTCCAGCGGCCCGTAGGTGTCGCCCGTGGTGCCGGCGCGGCACGCGTACTCCCACTGCTCTTCGGTCGGGAGGGTGATGGTGATGCCGCGCTTTTGGCTCAGGTGCGCGCAGAAGGCGACACAATCCCAGTACGAGACGGACTCGACGGGTCGCTTGGGGCCCTTGAAGTGCGAGGGGTTTGCCTTCTCGATCGCCTGCCACTGCGCCTGGGTCACAGGTGTGCGCTGCATCCAGAAACCATCGCCGAACTTGACGGGCTTGGTGCCGCCCATGCGGTACTCGCCGGGCGGGCACCAGCAATAATCAAAGACCACGCCAAACTCGGTGAACGAGGCGATTGGGTTTCCGGCTTCGTCGGTTGTGAGGTTGTCGGCCCAGGAGGGCTTGGGCACCTTGGGCTTGGTGGCTGCGCGCACGTGGGCGTCGAAGGCGGCGGCCAGGACTTCGAGAGATGCGTGGGCGCCAAGTTCGTGGCCGCAGGCGCATGTGGCGGTGAAGCCAGAGGCGTTGCGGGCGAGGAGGATTTCGTGTTTGGTGGTTGACATAGGACTATGGTTTTTCTTGTCGTGGTTGTGCTTCGAAAACGTAGCTGGGGCCGTTGTATGTGGCCAGCTTAAATTGGTTGGTGGTGTGGTCGTACAGCGAGCCACCCTTAAAATCCAGTGGGCCGCCGGCGTCGCAAATCTGGATCTCGGGCACCAGGCCTTTGAGGTGGAACCACAAGATCCAGGCGGCGTCGGGGCTACAGGCGTAGACGGCTTTGGGGCCTGTGGGCTCCCAGCGGATGTTGACGGTGATGGTCATGCGGCCTTATCCTTGGGGCCGCGGCCCGGCGTGTACTTGCTGCGGCTCCACGTGCGCCGCGGGTCGGCGTTGCGGTGAGGATGCGGGATATGACGAGGGCCGATTACTTCGGGGCGCTTATTGATGTTGAGCTTCTTCATATTGTTTTGTTTGCGGTTTACTCCGGAAATTTCACTTGCGCATAGCATACGAGGCAAAAGCGCTCGCGGTTGAATCGGCGCAGGGCCTTGTGCGGTTGGCCGCAGCGGTCACAGGTGGGCTCGTTGATGGCGTGCCTGTCGGCGCGGGGCACGAAGCTGTTGAGGACGATGGCCGCTTGGCGCGGCATGGTCTGGTGGTGTCGGTGCATGATATTTGAGGTTTACATTGCTAAAATGCCCACCGCCCCACGTACGTTCCACGACAGGTGGGCGCACGGTTTTCAGTCGTTCACTCACGGACGGGGCGGTGGGCAAAAGTGGCCCAAAGTGCGCAGCACGTAACCATTTGCGTTAATGCGGCGCTAAGAATTACCAGACGTTGGCTAGCTGAAACTAATAAGACTAGCCCGCCACGATTCGCCTTTGGGTTGAAAGTATCCAGAACACAGGGCCTCATGAAGGTCCTCCTGCGGTCACGCGCCGCAAACCCGGCCAAGGATTACTCGCAAGGCCTAGCCCTGTGTTCTGGGAAATTGTAGCTCAGATGATTGCCCGCAGGTTTAAGGCTTGTACTTCGCCTCATCTAAGCATACGCAGCGCGAAGGTCGGTTGCACCACATTTTGTGGCATCTCCAGCGATTGCCATATTCTCAGGAGTTCATTGACCAACGGGCTGCGAAATTGGCAGGCTTATGCGGGACTCGAACCCGCTCTTGATTTTATGGCTGCTTCCATGGTCGTTGCCACTCCTTCCGTGCTACCATTACACCAATAAGCCCATTCGAGTCTTGATTGCTTGAGCCGTGGACAAGGCTAGGAATATCGTCATAAACCACGGGCGGCTGCTGTGTTTTCTCCGGCGCACCGCGGCGCCTTGTACGTATATCGCGACACAACTCGCTTAGCCTTGCGGCAACGATGGTGAGCGCGGCAGGATTCGATACCTGCATTGGGTACTCCCTCCGGATATTTCCCCAACCGCTGTTGCGCAGCCGTGCGTCTATCTTCCGCCACGCGCTCAAAATTGGTGGCACACTATCGCAGTGCCCAGCGGCCGACGAGTTGACGGACTGGTAAGGCAGCATTTACGGGAGCCTTGCTAGCAGGCGAGCCGCTGCCGGCGCTTACCACAAACGTACTCAAGCAGCTTGCGTGCCAGCTACTCTTCGTCCGCCGTAAGCTGCTCGAAGGTTTCTTGGATCTGTTGACGTACGTCAGGCCCAAGTGTGGATTCAAGGGACCGCAGCACAATAAGCATAGTGCCTGGTGTAGCCATGGAAAACTGTTCGCCAGCGTGAATGCAAATTGCATCGCACCAACGATCGGCTGCAAGATAATCTTTCCAAGCAAGGTTGTGGATTTTGACGTTTGGGTTTTGCTGTGCCCAAGCAATATATTCAGTGAGTGTTTTCATTGCTCTTGTCCTTTCAGCCGCTGTGCCACGTGCCGGCAGAACCGGGCGCGCGCTCAGGCATGGCTGTGGTCTTTCACGTGGTTGTGGTGCACGCTAGGATCAACCTCTTTGCCGCTGTTGCGCATGGCACGCTTCAAAGCCCAATAGCCCGCGGACATCGGCGGCGTGAACCGTTTGGGCTTTGAGTCCGGGCGCCCGAGGCGGGCGGAGACGCGGCCCTGACGGGTTTGGGCAGAACACTGATTAGATACTGGAGTTTAGTCATGATGTTGTTCTTTGATGTTTGGTGGTGATTGTTTTCATTGCAAAGGGGTGTGGGGCACTAAACGACGGGCACGGCACTGGGCACCTAGGTACAAGGCACCTACGCTCGGGCTCGCGAACTGCGTTCGCTCGCCCTTCGCGGGCTTCAGGGCCAAGGCCAAACCATCTTGATCAACGCCATAAGCGTAGCGCACACGACCACGAGCCAAGCGGCGAGCCAAAGCTCCCAGCGCTCAAGGGGCCGGCGCGGTTGGTCGGGATCGAACAGGGGCCGTTGCTCAAGCACCGCGTTGCAGTGCAGGCAGTGGAAGCGGTGCGCGGGCGTGGGCTTGGCGCAGCGTGGGCAGGGTGTGTTCATTGTGCTTCCTTGGTGGCTTCTTCGATTAGTTCGTCGCCAAAGGTTCCAAAGTGGAGTTGAACGTCTCCACCATGTTCAGCCGCGACGCGCAGTCCGATTTCAAAAGCCAAGGCTTCGCGCAAAGTCAACCGACCTTCGGCAACTAGAACGCGAATCTTTTCGGCGAGTTGTTTGTTCATATCTTTGTCCTCACATATCGGACATGCGCCTTCCTAACATGGCTAGGCACACGGGTTTCACGGACCGCGACGCGCCGAAAGCCCGGCGCACCGACGGATTTGAGCATTGAGGCCCGCACTTGAAGGCGGGCAATTTGCGTACAGATTCTCTGGAGTTCGGTCATAGAGATTTACATATGCGCAGCACACCGCGTGCCACGCGCTCAGGGTGCAAGGAATACTATCAGAAGACTAACGGGGATGTAGGTGGGACCTACGGGGATTCTAGGCCGTTGCACCCTGAGCGCGGGGCATTGGGAGGCTGTATGTCAAGACACAGGGCGCCATTCGCATTTAGCGCCAAGCACCCGCTCAGCTGTGCGTAGAAGTTCCGTTGCATAGTTGTGCGGGTCGTTCTCATCAATAAGCGCCGTGAACATCACAACAGGCTCGCGTTCTTGGATGTCCAGCACAAATGGCGCGGTGTGGCCACGATAAACGCGGCACGGGCCGCACCAAAGGCGTGATAGTTCGCTCATAGCTATTTATTTGAGGTTTACCGACAAAATGGCCAGCGCCCGGGCACGAGGTGGCTTCGTTACCGTTAACGAAGGGCGCGAGAAGGTGTGGGGCAGGGTGCGTGGGCGCGTGAGAGGTGGCAGATAACGTTAACGAAGGGACGTAAATGCGGGAAGGGTGGCTAAAATCCGAAAATGCCAATGGTTGATTTTACGGATTTAACAAATAAGCCTCTCTTAAAAGTGAGAAAAGCTGGTCTGTTGAAAAGTATCTACGTTGTGGTAATACGGTTTTCAACCCAGTGAAAAAATACACTATTTTTAGGTGCTTATACGTTAAATAAATCGACAAAAACACTACCAATTTATAACCAAGCACTGGCATTTTTAGTCCATTTTTCCGGCAAAAATGAAGAAGCCTAGGGTAGAGTCTAAACCCCACCCTAGGTTTCTGTGCTGCACCGCGTTGCGCGGCCCATTGGGGAGTAGGTAAACCCCTCCCCTAGGACTACTAGTTTACCAGTTTTTGACGCCAAAATCGGCTGGTCGCCACGTGTTTTGGGTCTTGGCCTTGGCTCGGCCGGGCTTTCCGTAGGCCCATTGGCGGGCCTTGGCGATTGCGCGGTGGGCTTTGAGCGTGCTGTGCGGGCGTGGCGGGCGCAGCGCATTGGCCGCACGCATCCACGCGATTTGATTAGGTGACATAAAAGCAAGGGCGCGGCTTAAACCTCAGTTTCCTAAGGCCTAAACCGCGCCCTTGGGCGTGTCGTTACGGGGATTCCTGTTAATCGATGGACCTTGGCGACAGCCGTCCATCCGTCTTGCGTGCAAGGCACACGACGATTGCCATAGGCTAAACGTCATGCTTCTCTGGGCGCAGCAAGGTTTTCAGCCCCGCCACGCGCACTGCGCGCAAGTTTGCGTTTCCCGATATTCACGGCGGCACGTGCACACGTCTGCGAACGCGTTAAGCCAACCGGGAAAGTCCCGGCCGGCGTGCCTTGGAGCGTTTTGGCGCTCCCGTTGTTTTGAATGGACCAAGCCAACCCTCAACCCCGCGGGGTTGAGGATGGACTTTCTAAGCGTTTACCGTTTCCGTCGCTTCGGACTTTGGCGTCTCCGCCCGTGGGCGAAGGCTCTTGATCCAAGCGACCAACGTCCGAAACTCGGCCGTATTCGGCAATGCCGCTTCCTTCGTTCCGGGGAACTCGGTGCGGCTCCTGACGAGGCTATCGTTCCAACGAAGCAAAGCCGCGAAGGGGCGAAACTCCGGATTGCCCGTCGCTTTCTGGCGCTCACTGTACTGGACACTAAAGTCCTTGTTCACTGTCAGCTTGGCCTTGGCCTTGGCGTCCGTTCCGAATTCCAACCGGGCTAACTCGCTCTTGATCTTGCCAACCAAAGCCTTGTCCAAATCGAACTTGGACACGGCCGGGTTTTCGTTGGCCAGCAATTCCATGACATCCGACTCGACTGAATTCCAATTTAGCATAACTGAGGTTCTCCAATGTTCCGGGCACACCACGTGCCCGTCCAACCGCAAGGGTTGGCTTGGTCCATCCATTTTGGCGCTTGCACTGCACTGGGGTTGGCTACCCAATGGGCGCTTGCACGCTCGACAGTCTAGTGCGCTTGCGGGCTTTCGTAACACTTCCCTACGCTGGCAGGGCTAGCGCTCCTACTCCTCGCGCCCAGGGCAGGGCACGCACCACTTATCAAGCTACCTTTCCGGGACTCTGCAGGCAGTCCTAATTTCAAGTCGTCCCGTCCTCAACAGGAGGAGGTCCGCTCTCAACAGGGACACGATAACAGACCGCGCCCTGTTGTCAACTCCCGGCGCAAACTTTCTTTGCCTTGTCCGCACTTCGCAACCGTCCTAATGCAAGCTTGCCTTATCACTTATTCCTAATGACCTTATGCCTAATGACCTTATGCCTTATGCCTAATGATAGTTCATCTAATCATAAGTGAATCACTAATGTATGCCTAGGCGTGCGGCCAGCCAGACGGAGCCCGAACCAAAAGAAAAAACCCTTACAGTTCGTCTCCCACCGCCCACCACTTTTTGCCCCAAAATATCCCGCCCCGCTGGCACACTTCCTGCTCCCGGGGCCTATGCCTGAGCCCATCCAATATCCTGGGCCCCACGACGATCGGGCGCCGGGGCCGGGGCGCTTCACGGTGATTGTGCCGCGGGGCTACGAGCCCGCGCTGGTCTACGACCGGCTCAAAGGTATGGCCGTCTTTGTGTTGCCTGAATCGGGCTTTGGGCTGCACCGGGCCACGCTCCAAAATGCGCTGGCCGTCGCGTCCGCCTTAAACCACGGAACTATTCCATTTGTCGAACATGCCTAAACCAACGTCCGCCCTGCCCTTCAAACGGTCCTTCGCCTCCAAGCAGGGCGAGGTGCGGGCGCTTCCAGAGCCGCTGCCCTGGGGCGCTGTGCCCGGCTGGTTCGACTTCCCGGGCTGGTACGACCGCATTGTGCGCGAGGCGCCCGCGGGCGCCACGGTCGTGGAGGTGGGCGCCTGGTACGGGCGCTCGGTCATTTATTTGGCCCAGCGCGCGCAGGCCGTGGGCAAGCCGCTCAAGATATTTGCCGTCGACACGTTCGCGGGCAGCGCCGAGCACGACGAAGAGCTGCGCGGCAAGCACCCGGGCCACCTGTTCCACCACTTTGTCACGAACACGTACGCGGCGCGCGTGGCGCACATGGTCACGCCCATGACAATGACTAGTCTACAGGCCGCCCGGCTCTTTGGGCCCCGCAGCGTGTTTGCCGTGTTCATTGATGCCGAGCACACCTACGACGCCGTGCACGCGGACATCGAGGCCTGGCGCCCCGCCATAGTGCCCGGTGGCTATATTTCCGGCCACGACTACCTTTGGGATCCGAGCACCGTCAAGCGGGCGGTGGACGAGGCGTTTCCGGCCCGCGAACTTCAGGGCTCAACTTGGATTCAGCGCCTGGACTAATATGCCAACACTGCGTCAACTTCAAGCTGCTGCAAAGTACCTGGAATCTCAAGCCATGAAGCCCATTAAAGTCCAGGGCCGCACGATGTTTGTACTTCCGCTCGCCGAGCAAGACGCTGCCCGCGAAGCCTTCTATAAGGCCTACATGCAAGGGGCGCTGACCGAAGACGAGTTTGGAGCACGCTTAAACAAACCCAAAGCCAATGCACCTAATCTTTGACACCGAAACCACGGGCCTCCCGCCCAAAGGCGCCACGCCCCTCGACCCGCGGCAGCCCCACATCCTGGAACTCGCAGCTATTCTGCTAGATGACAGCTTCAACGAGGTCCAGAGCTACGTGTCCTTGGTGCAGCCGCCCGCCGGCGTCGTCTGCGACCCGGGCGCGTTCAGGGCCCACGGCATTTCGTGCGAACGTGCCCGCGCGCAGGGCGCGCCTTTGCCCGAAGTTCTCCAGACCTTCGCGGCCCTGCTGTCTAAGGCCACTTACCTTTGGGGCTTTAACGTGGCCTTCGACATCCAGATGCTCACGTTCAACTGCCTTCGGGCGCACCAGCCCGCCGCGCACCTTAAGGTCCGCACCTTCTGCGCCATGCAGCTCATGACACCGCACTGCAAGATCCCGGCGCCCTGGGGCCGCGGCGAGTTCAAGTGGCCCAAGCTCCAGGCCGCCCACGTCCACGCCTTCGGCCACGAGTTCGATGGCGCCCACAGTGCCCTGGCCGACGTGCGCGCCACGGGCCGCCTGCTCAAGTGGCTTAGCGCCCAGGACAATTGGCCCCTGAAAGGTGAGCGCCCATCTGCCGAGCGGCGCGAAGCGCCCGTCGGCAACCGGGCGCGTACGGGGTGCATGGAGCCGCAATCAACTCTGTCGCTTGAATCAGCCGAAGCGGGCGTCCGCGCAGGGCGCGTACTGGGTGATAAAGAGACGGAGGCCGCTACGACCAGTGTCACAACCAGTGCCATGCCCGACGGCAACCGGGCGCCCACAGTGGCGGTGCTTGCAACGGCCGCTCAGGGCGGCGACTCTACGTACATTCTGGGCGACGGGCCTGGGCGCCCGACCTTCCACATCCCGATCGCCCACGTGCAGACGCGCTGAGCCTATGGACTCCAAACCACCCGTGCGCTGGGCCCACTGGCCCCACCCCGCCAATCACGAGCCGCCCGACATGTGGAGCGTCTGGGCCCCGATGGTCGAGGCGTGGCACCCCTACATATCCCCAGGCGACCACTGCCTGGACATTGGCGCCTACACGGGCGACACCACGATCCCGATGGCTGTGCTGGCGGTCCCCGCGGGTCAAGTGACGGCGTTTGAGCCAAATGCCGCTGTGTTTCCGACCTTGCTCAAGAACACCCAGCAGCCACCCAACCTTGCACCCATCCACGCCCTGAACCTGGCGGCCGACACCGAAAACGCCGAGCGCACTTTTCACTACAGCGACGCCGAGTTCTGCAACGGTGGCCAGCTCCTGCCCACGCGCGACTACAAGATTAAGCACCGAATCCCGCAGGCCGTGCGCTGCGTCCCGCTCAAAGCCTTCCTGCACCCGCTTGTTCAGTTCATCAAGATCGACACCGAGGGCAACGACCACCGCATCCTGCGCAGCTGCGAAACCGAACTCAAGCGCTGGCACCCGACCATCCAGACTGAAATCTACCCGGACCTGACGGCCGCCGAGCGCCTGGACTACCTCGTCTGGCTCCAGGGCCTGGGCTACCGTATCCTGAACCTCGACGGCACGCCAGCCGACTATGCGGTGGTCATCGCCAGCAGCCTCTGCGACATTATTGCCACGACCCGCTTCAAACCTACGTCCGAAGCATGAACGAAGCCGACCAAATCCAGCGCCTCTACGACACGGGCCTCAAGGACCCGGCGCTCATCGCCAAGGCCATGACCATGTCCGAACTCGATGTGCACCGCATCCTTTACGAGCGGAGCGCCGAGTACCGCCAGTCCCTGAACGCCAAAACATCCAACGCCCCGGCGGACACGGCCGAGGAAATGTTGAGCATCATGGCCGACATCGCGCGCACGGCCCAAAACCCGTTCTGCAAACTCAGTGCCGCGCGCGTGGTGCGCGACGACCTCAAGGGCCGCCGGGACGCCGCGCCCGTCGACCAGGGCCTGAACGCCGACGTTATCAAACTTCTCTCCGAGCGCACGGCCATGCTGCGCCGCAACCGCCAACGCTTCTTGACCAATGCCGCAGGACCAGCCACAGTTGATATCTGACGAAGAGCTGGCCAAGCTCTACGCTGACGATCCCGATGCACCATGCACCCTGCACCCTGCACCCAGCCTAGAGGCAAACTCGCCCGGGGGCCCCGC